>ERZ773214.5-NODE-5-length-231856-cov-13.132933_pt1 | contig 231856 bp, 249 predicted proteins | sample MGYA00511238_ERZ773214 | MGnify/ENA primary metagenome ERZ773214 (study PRJEB29015, sample SAMEA2738157) | human oral metagenome | biome: human oral; feature: human-associated habitat; material: saliva | place: China | collected 2259 ... | reverse complement strand
CATATACTTTAAAGGTGATATGGTATATGTAATTGATGAGGCTTAAAATGAGCAATTTAGATTTTACTATTTGCTGTACAGTTACTTTCTTCAGCAAGAAGAGGAGAACTCCACCGAATTTGAATAATGGAAAGTATTTCTAAGTGTTATTATTATTATGGTATTGACTAATTTTAATAGTATATGTATTATAAGATATAAAGAGTTAAATAAAGAATAATTTAATTGCGGCCCGATTTTAATCGTCTAATTTTCAAATCTTACCTATATAATATAATTAAAAATGAGGGAGAGCAAATGAAATCAATATACGAAACCAAATCATATAAATTAATATTAAGCTATTATACAAATACTAAACTACATAAAAATAATGTATTTTCAAAAATGATAACTTTCAACATAGTCGAATTTGATGGCACGAAGTGCGATTATTTTATTACTATAATGTTAGATTACAACATAATAAATAAAACAATAAAAACTACTTATGTTTTTCAATCCGATATTTCAGATAAGAAAAGAAGTATTGTCGATAAACTTAAATATGACGGAGTATTTGTTTATAATATATATAATCTTTTATTTAATGATATTAATAGTAATAATTATATTAGTATGAAGTTAAGTTAAATAAAGAAATATATAATGGCGGCTCGATTTTATTATTTTAAATTAAAACTTAGCAGTATACAATATTTTATTTATAATTATAGTATGTGCACTATTTAGATTATTATACCTATATTATTAACGTCAAAGGAGAAATTAAAATGAGACAAATTTATACGACAGAAAATTTCGATAAAAATAAATATAACGATGTTTATAACATGTCGACAAAAATTAATAAATGTGCTATTAATACTACTTTCGTAATACTTGGTAGCTTGGCTATTAGTCTTAGCGATATAACACATATTGAATTTGACGACAATAAAGAATATCAATTATCGATATACGTTCCTTATGAAAGAAACAATAAAAACATTTATTCTATTAATAATATTAAAATTGAAGATTTTGAAGAACCTGAAGAAATTAAAAAAGAATGGTTCAATTTTATTGGCGATATATTTTGTGGAGCTTTTGCCGAGAAAGGAGAAATATAATTATGAAAAACTACGATCACGTTATTAAAAATAAAATGTTACTGTCCGGGAAATTAATTTCCGATTATGAAATTATGACCGGTAAGAATATAAGCGATGAAGAGTTCGCTTATATCGACGAAATCGGTATTCTGCCAATGGCACCTAAAGATAAATGGATTGTCCCTAAAGGATTTATTGTCGGTTTAAATGGTTGTGTTAGAAAAGAAGCATAAAATTATGGTACTAGAATTCTTAAGCGAAGCCGATGCGATTTCGGCGTTTACTTTTAATGATAAAGATATTTTTAAAAGAATTAGAGAGCATCCATTATTTATTAATATAGAAATACATAGAAATCCTAATGAGAAAATAATTATGGTTATTTACGATTCTGGATTATACGAGCAATGTGTTGCACGTTCTGTAATTGTAAAACAATATAAAAATTATGTAAGATTAATTCCAGAAGAACCTAAATATGAATGGATAGCAAAAGAAATTGTCGATTTGTTCATTAATAATAAAGAGTATAATATTCTTATATAAAATTTAAATAAAAAAGGAGCGGTCGTATTGAGTGATTATCTATATAAAGACAGCAACTGTGAAATATCTTTATCTCAAATGGATAAAACATGGAAAAGAGAAGAATATTTTATTAAAAGTTTTTGTCTATCTTTAAAATTCGAATCTGATATAAATAATTATTTATTTGCTCATGCAATGTATTATAATAAAAAGAAGACTATTGCCGTCGAATATAATCTCAATATGCCCGTTCCAAGAAAAATAGAAGAATCAATAAGTAGAATGAGATATACAACGAATGCGGTAGAGCAATTGTATACATATCTCTGGAACGATATTAAAAAGAAAGACTATATAACATTTAAATAATAAGAAAGGAAGAAACGACAGTGAAAAATGTTAAATATTATATATTAGCATATAGTATGCTTATATATTTATTTTTAGAAAAATATATAACGCTATTATATTTATTATTTAAAGTTCATTTTGTCGATAACAACAGATATTACGATTGTGTATTTTGTGGCGATCGTAAAAAACAGTATGAATTTAATCCCGATAAAAAATCACCTAATACTCAGATTACTCAATTTTGTCGATTCGACCAGAAAGATGCTGTATTTAGAGTCGATATTTGTATGACAAATAAATATATTCTAATTCATATGTATAAGCTTGCCGATCTTTTATTTAAAAAGAATGACTACGAAGATACTTTAAGCCGATATATATTCTCTAAAAGAGATTATAGAGGCGAAAAATCTGGTGAAACATTAGAAGAATTGGCGGCAAAAAATCTTCAATACTACTTCGAAAAGAAAAATGCTATCGTTTATACAAAACAATTTAATAGCGATAGCGGGCGATCTTCACGATTTTTATATCGAAATACAATATTATACAGAAAAGAATGGTAAGGATTAATTATGGATAAAGTTATCAATGGATTATTTTATTTAACACTTATTAGTGTTTTAATAATTAGTATGTATTATTATATATTGTTTAGTATGTATTAAAAGGAGTTAAATAATGTTTATTTGCGACGAAATTATTAGTAAACTAGAAGAACTATCTTTAACGGTTCAAGACATTGAATATATTTCGATGGAAGTTAAAAATAATTCTAAACAATATGTTGTTCTTACTTGGCAAGAATTTGAATCTCAATATCCACGTTTCTTTTATGATAACGGATTAGGTTCTCAAGAAGTTAATCCGACATTAACTATTTATACTAAAAACTATATCTTTTATCGTCGTGAATACGATGGTGGAGAATGGTTTGAATATGTTCCGACTAAGCAATATATTTTAGATAATACAAATGCATTTAACGATAAAAATATTATTCGCGCCGATACTTATTATGGTAGAAATAAGCATTGCTGGAACGAAGGATATGACTATGACTTATAAAAATATGAAAAAGATCGATGAAATTCTTTATAATCTTGATTGTCTAATTTGTGATAATAATAAATCCCTTAGAGATTTAATTTATATTAACGAAGAATCTGGATATGATAAATATAAAGAAAAAGTAATTATTAAATTAAACGATAAAGAAATTATTGTTGAAGACGGCATTTTATTTAAACTAAGCAAGTTTTATTATATGTTAACTTGCTTAGAAAATGGAGATTTTGAATCTGACTTACAAATGTTATATTGCTTCTTAAAAATCCATAATTTTAAATTTGATTATCAAGATTTAAATAATGAAATTAAAAATATCATTCCTATTCGAAAAGAATATGGAGTATATAATAAAGAAGATGATATAATTGTGCAAGAAATAAAATATTATTTCATGGGCATTCATTTTCTGCTAAAAGAATTAGATGATTTATAGGAAATAATATTATGGATCAAACTACAACTTATTTAGAATTTAAAACAGATTTGTTTGCTAATACATTTTTTGACGTGATTAAAAAATATCATGACTTAAAAGTTTGTTGCGAAGGTAAATTATGGGTGCCGTTTAGCTATTTCACGCATGAAAACAATATTACGTTGAAGTATAGCAATCAACATAACGAAGAATTAACATTAGTCTTAGAAAAGAAAAATGAAAGAATAAATGCTACATCTATCGTTAAAAATAAATATGTCGAAGACGGTACCGATGCTTTTTATTTTGTCGACGCTTTCCAAGAAGTAATGTTTGATGCTTATTTTCTAAAGGAATAGAAAAATGTATATAAAATTCAAAACAAAAGAATTTGCTACTGAATTTATCAATACTATAAAAAAGAATAAAGAAAAATCTTTTGATTTTAAAGATTTTGGAATATGGGAATTTCATTGTATCGACGAAGAAGAAAATGGAATCAGTATTACATACGTACATAAAAGAATAAATTATTTTATAATAATAAATATTTATATTCTTAAAGATGTAGAAAATGAAATATCATTTAATACGTATAATGGATATGATTCAATGTATGCTCCATTATTTTATAATGAGTATAAACAATTATTTTATCATGATTATTTTATAGGTGAATAAAATGAATGAACAACTATTTTTAAGATACCATCTCGATAATCTTATTAGAGAAAAATATTGTCTTAACGGTAAAATGTATAATTTCGATGATTACGATATCGATGATTTTGAATTTAAAAATCTAGATTTTTATTATGAAGACGGACGCCAATGCAAGATTACAGATTATAAATGGAGCCAAGATGGTAAATGGTCTAATATTAAAAATATTACAATAGTTTTTGAAGACGGTGGAATAATCGAAAATATTGGTACACATTCCCTTTATTTAACAGAAGAATCTTTAGAAAAATGTAGCTGGTATTTTATCGATAGCGAATATTATTAATGAAAAGAAAAGAATTAATCTCGGAGATATATCGGTTAAATAAATTAACACGCAAGCTAAATTATTATATGAATCGATATTATCCCGATCAAAAGTTACGTAAACTCGAGCACTTTCAGGTTAAGAAAGTGTATGAATGGATGTTAAGCGATTTAAAATAAGAACAAACATTCGCTTTATAAGAAAAATATTTATTCAAAATAATAGCAGGTTTTGTTGCTAAAAAAGACTATTTATGTTATAATAAAAGATTGAGAAAGGCGGTGATTAATATAAGCGAAGAAATAAAAAGTTTTGTAGACGAAGTTGAATTTTTTGGTGGCAAATTCGATCCATTCTTTGTCGATGAAGATAATAAATTATTAATTCATCTCGACAGTGTTATTAATAAACATAGATTTAACGATAAAATAATTATCGAAGCCATATTCTTAATGTATAAAAAATTTGAGACTCAAGACGTTAAAGCCGATATCGAAGTAAGAATTATTTTAAAAGATCGAAAAATTCAATCAGTATATTATGAGCCTCATTATATGGCGGTCATTGAAGAAGTAGGCGATCTTATTGGTGTACAACCATTATATTTTAATGATCCTATTGATACACTTAAAGAAAGAAAAATATTCTTATCTTATATTAGTCACTGCATTAACGAGCTAGTCAGGAGGTGCTTCAATGACGAGAGATCAGATTCTTGAAAGATATCTCCAAAGAGGATATAAACAAGTCTTTTATAGTGATTCTCCAAAAGTTTTAATTCAGACATGTGAAGGCGATCCGTATATAGAAAATCGATCTGATCTAATTTATTTTCAAAGTTTATATATTGTATCTTATTATAAAGACAATAACGAATATAAATTTAATCTATTCATACGAATTAAATATAATCACTTCGTTAAAAAAGTCGCTAATATTACTGTACATATAGACGATCATAAAATAAGTGGTATAGACGCCAGAATCTTATCGCCAAAGATTTTAAATATTTTAATGGCGCAAACTTCAGTATGCTATAATCATTTATTAAGAACAGCATTAGATATTGCTTTACGGTGATAGAATGGATAATAAATATTGTTTAATGCATGAAAACGAAGAAATTATCTTGCAAGAAAAAACGTTTACATATTGGGCCTCTTCGGATATGTTAAAAGTTCGCTCTAATTTTTCGTTTCAAAAGAAACTAAAAGAACCTATAAGAGGAAAATCTGTCGATTATACTATTAATTTTACAATCGATTTTAATTATAATAAGCGTAGCGATATTAGTTATATTTTTGATTTAAAATTTATATTTATTAATGAAGATCGGCCGAGCTTTCCGACCGAAGAAGAAGTTAAATTATACGTAAGCGGTCGATATGCATACTTGTGTATTAATGCTATGGTTGCATTAGCAAAAGAAAGAATTAAAACGAGAGAAGAATTAAACAAAGCAATGGAATTCTTTAGAAGGTTTATAAATGAAGATCGATAAAAAACTAGAAGCAAAGAAAGAAGAGCTTGGCCTCGTTGCATATACTTTTGTTAGAACACTTGAAGACTATGATGCCTATGGCCCTATTTCATATTATGTCGACGATAAAAGTATTAATTATTTAGGTAAAAATTCTAACGGTGAATATTATAAATTTGCATGCAAAAGAAGATATGCGAGCGATTCTGATGATCCTAGAATCCCGTCAGAATATGGTGTAATCTGTTTTTATTTTAATCCAGGTGAAGAATATATTTATTATATATATTTAACCGATGAAGAAGATTATATGAATTTAGATAAAGATTATTTTGGAGAATTAAACTTAAGAGACGGCCTAACAAAAGAATCTGTCATGATTAATCATGTATTACATAGAATTCATGATAAAAAAGTGTGGTGATTTAAATTAATGTAATCAAAAAGGTAAATAGAATATCTTGGGAGTTTCGAGAAAAAGATGTCGATTTAATGGACGACTGTTTCGATATTATATACGATGCATTAAGCTCTTATTTCGTATTTGATGGATCTTCAGTTAAAGTTAAATGGGAAGGCAATAAGCCATTAAAATTCTATATTGAATTCTGGGATCAGGACGATAGTTCTTGTCATTATATTCAAGTCACATGCTTTTTAGATAAAGATTATAAAGATATATTCTATGCTGTGGGCCACATAAGACATTATTTAAATCAAGATGGCGATTATAAGACATCAGATATCTCTAGCGATAATCTTAAAATCGTATTGAATGCATGCATTAAAACAGTAGAAGATTATTTCTATTATTTAAATGAAGAAGAAGATTGATGAAAACTATAATAAAAAAAGGAAAGTTGTTATCTAAAATAGAAGATATCGATGAAGAAGTATTTAAAGATTGCCTAGAAGAAATATTCTGGGAAGACATCGATAGTGCATTTATGTTTGATTCCACCTGCATGAGAATAGACTGGAAGGATAATATTCCTGTTCGTATAAAGGTAGAATTAGCAGATGAAGAATATGGCAATGTTAATTCTATAACTATTATAACATTCCTCTTAAATGATAAAGAATTTATTTCTTATATTTATGGAGTCGAAGGATATTGTAAAGATTTTTACAATGAAGAATTCATTACTTCTTCGATCGATAATAGAACGTTAGATAATATTTTAATTTCTTACATTGGCTCTTTAAGAAAATATTCAGATGAAATGGATTGGAGTACATAAAATGAAAGTGAATTTCTTAAGTGAAGCTATGGCTTCTGATTTCTTTAATGAAATTACTAATAACTACACGGAAGATATTTTAGATCCATATCATGGAAGAATTGATTGGTATCTAACTAATTTTTATGAGAAGCCAGTTAGTGAGTTCGAAGTCGACGATTATGAAACTAAGTATTATAATAAAGATTTATATAATTGGCGAAACGAATCGGTTGTTAATATCGCCGAAATGTTTTATGCGTTTAATGAATTATCAGACAATGGCGACTCAAAATATATTAAAATTATATGGGAAGGCGATACTATTACTTTTAAAGCGAGCCATAAAGAGCTTAAAAAATATGAAGAAATTGTATATAATACATTCTTACCATATTATGTGAACAAATATTTATTTAAAGTTAACAAGGAAGATTAATCATGAACTTAAAATCTATTACTTTAAATGGCGATACTATTATTAATTTAACACCACACGATGTCGTTTATGATAACGGTACTACAACTGTAATTGTTCCTAAGAATGATGTACCACCAGTTCGAGTAAAAGATAATTATAAGTATCTCGGTATGGTAGGCCCATTTCAAACAGAATGTTCTCATGGCGAACCATTCGTAGAAAATTTGCCTGAATACGAAGAACATGTATACTATATTGTTAGTACGTTAGTACGTAAACAATTACCTAATCGTAAAGATTTATTGAGTCCGACTACTAATGAAGCGCATATTATTAAAGATGAAAAAGGACATACTATTTCTGTATCTCATTTTGAAATGAATGTTTAATTTAAATAAAGATGTTTTATTATGATTGCAATTAGTTTGTTGTGGCTTGAATTTAAATTATTTTTAGAAATCATTTATAGCGAGATTTAATCTAGAAATATAATTTTAGAAAGTGGCCTCCGGCCCGAAATCCTTTCGCGGTTCCTTTCCGCGTTTTTCGCGCGACCGCGGCAGTCAGAAGGTGAATTATGATTAAAAAAATTATATTAATTAGCACGTTTAGTTTAATTACTATTGGCGCTGTAGCTACCGATGTGCCCGAATATAACGGATATGTATTTCCATATAAAGTAGCACAAGACCAAGGTAAAGAAATTACGTTCAAACAACCGTCTGCTGAGATCACTTCAGATGGTTTAAAATATAACAATTTCAAAACTAAACAACCAAAGGTGAAGAAAAAATGATTACAATTGATTTTCGATATTTAGAGCTTAATGCCGATAAATATCGCATGTTAGTAAATAAACTAAATAATAATCATGGCCCAGAAAATATCCATAGTCTGCGTATCGATAATAATATCAATTATCCTAAATACGATCATTTTAAATTAGGTATCGATAATGGCGAAGGCCTAATCGACGATGCTTACATTTATACGTTCTTAGATCACAACGGTATTCATGTGATTCCAGATTGTGAACCACGATATTGTTTAGATTTTGAAGATCTTATGGAGTTACTACCAGAAATTATTGGTCAATTATTAAAAGATTAATTATTTAACCGTCTATTATAAAATAGGCGGTATTTTTATGTTTATTATTATAATTAATATATATAAAAATGTTGCTTATTTAATGGAGGCTTATATTATGGTTACAACAGAAATCACTTTAGATAATAAAAAACAATGCAAGGATTTATTTAAAAAACTACATAAAGAATTAACAAGAAGAATGGAAACAGCAGTTAGCATTCCTCATTGGGGCCAGCACTGGTCTGTTTCTTATATTAGTGAAATTAACAAAGAATTAAAATCTTTTTATTTAACGATCGCTAGCGAACATAATTATATGGAAATTAATATTAATCGGCATAAAGAATTTTTAGTAGTCGAACTTAGTTTATTCGATAACATTAGTGAAACTCAATATAACGACTCTTATACTAGTGTAGTATTACATAATATGATTAGTACGGTATTGGCTGATTATTTAAACTTTAAATTCTGTGAAGAGGTTAAATAATGAAAGATGAAGGTATCTTAGTGTCGCTGGTATTATTAATTCTTGTCGCAATTGTCTTTTGCGGGGCACTGCGATGAGAATTAAATATCCAGAACATTTAAAAAAAGAAATTTATGGCCAATTATTCGGATTGTGGGCATTCACGTCGTATCAAAAGAAATATACTTTTTTGTCAAAAGATAAAAATATATTATACACTTGTCAAAATGTATATCTTTTTGGTTACCGATTTTTAAATCTAAAAATAACAATTAGAAATAGTATTCTCGAACAAGAAAAACAAGTAACATTCATATACGATTTAAAAAATAACCATATAGATTGTGATAGTGAATTTTCTAAAGAATATTACGAAGAAATAATCACGGATTATCTTAATATCTTTATTACAAAAACAGTTCCGTGTAAAAATATTAATATTAAAAAATATATAATGGACGGAATGAAAAGATCGACTTTTTTCAATATAAAAGAAGAATCTTATGGTTTTTTAAATATTAGATATAGAAGTGGCGGATCTTTTTCTAACAATAATAAAAACAGAAGATATTTTTATGTTGGCAGATTTTGTGATGACGATATCGTTATTGCATTTCCTAAAGCTAATTCAAATAAAGCTTTTGTTTCTAATGTATTTACTTCTATAATTTATTATATAAAAGTGGGAGGTGAGAAGAATAGGATGGATAGAAATTGAGTTAAAAAAATATGAATACACACAAGTATTTGTTGCTATGAAATATAGTGATTTAAACGGCAAAATAAAAAATATCGATAATATTCAATATCGTTTTCTTGGTCATATCTCAGGTAGACATAAGAATGATATACTTTTTTCTGTGTCTGAAAAGAACGAAAAACAGAATATTAGCGAAGAATATACTATTAAGTTAAACGTAGTCGAGAAGAAGCTTTATATTCAATCGACGAAAGATTCTTTAAGAGTTCAACTATTCTTCGATCTAATTATTAATAATATTAAAGAAATTTTAGTTAATAATATATGTTATTCTGTTAAGATTGAAAATCGACCTAGAAGAATTAATGAGGTTGTCGCCCGTTATATTTACAATGACCGAAAAATAGATTTTGCGACTAACGGTAATTTTATCGGTATTACAGATAATATGAATCCAACGAAATTTGAATCTATTAACATTAAATATACTGAAGACTATGAATATGCTTATGTAACTATTAGCAATAAAAAGCCTTCTATGGTGAATAGATTTCAGAAAATATTATTAAATAAACTTGCGTTGAGGTTAAATAATGAATAGTCCAATAAATTTGACCGAGTGGCCTCATGAAAAAATTAAAAGTAAAAAGATATTGAAACTTGCCGAAGAAGTATTACATAGTAACGAATATGTCGGAAATTATTTTAAATTTGACAAGGATTGGATTAAATACGACCGATATTGTGGATCGGCATCACTGTCACTAACATCTAAGAAGAACAATCTTAAAAGATATGTATACGATATGGAAGTCGTTAACGATATGTTGATATCGTCTGAATATAATATGCAGTATCACGATAATCCATTTAATTTATTTAAAATAATTCTTACTATGTGTTATCACCGAAAATATTATACTATTAAGAAAGAAAATAATGAGCATACGGTATGAAATAAAAAAAAGAAAACTTAAGCAAAATTCCTGATTATTTTTTATATGATTTATTTTTTCGAACTCAACATAGATATCAAGATATTCATGTATTTAGAAATAAAAATATCAACATATCCTTGAGCATAGAAGAATGCTCTATGTCTATAACAAAAGATTCTCCTAACTATTATAGTTTTAACGTAACTATTCATAATACTGATACATCTGAAAGCATATTAGCAGACTTTAAAATAGTAGAATTTCAAGGAAGTGCTATTCAAGGATTTTTAAATATATATTATGATTCATACGATTGGTTATTTTTAGCATTAAAATTGTTCGAAAATAATCTATATTATTTTTTAAGTTACTATAGAAAAATGTTAGGAAAAGACAATGGTTGAATATATTAAACTTAATAAAGAATATAGTAAAGGCCTTGCAGTTAAATTTCTTAAAGAACTTGCCGATGACTCACGTGGCATATTACAAGAAGAAGACTTGTTTCTATTAAATCTAGATGTAATCGGTATACAAATTAATAGAATAACCTATAACCATTGTATAAACGATAAAAGAAATTTTAATGAATTTCTGATTTATTTAGATTTTTTCGATCAAAAGTTTGGAACTTGTCAAGAAGCATATTTGTTTATTGATTTCGTTGATAATAAAGTAGTAGATATGCATATATCTACCGAGGAAAAGCTTGATGAAGAATTTAAAGTTGTATTGCCTTTGCTAGAAAAATGTTTAGTAAATCAACTATATATTTTAAAGAGAGTTATCGAAGAAACGGAGGAAAATTAAATGGGAAAAATCGTAGAAATCGTAAACGGCCTTGAAAAAATTAAAGGCGTTCAAAAATTTAATATTGACGGTTTCGATGTTCTTATCGATAACCGCGATAAAAAGAAATTTGATAGTGGTGCTATTTTAATTTCTGAAGGAAAGAAAAATATTCTCGATCTCGGTATCGAATATCCATGTGAAGGATTACCTAAGCGTGGAGTATATAATAATAAGACTAATAAATATATCAATGTTAACGATTTAAATTTATTATACGATAAAATTAAAACACTGCTATGAACGAAGTTGAAGAAATCTTATATTTATGTTTCTTGGCTGTTTTATTTTCTTTTTTATTCTATCCTGTATTTCAAGAAGTAAAACATGATACTGTTGTAAAAAGAATAATAAAAAAAATAAAAGAAGAATTAAAAAAAGAAGAATTAGCCAAACAAAAAAATATTATCGATAGAAAACAAAAGCTAGCAAAAACGTTATATAATACAGTTTTGCCATTCTTACAGACTAGTGCTGGAATGGATACTTATCGATTTAAGTACAATAAAGAATCTTATACGATTACTATCTATAAAAGATGTGATGTATATCAAATTTATTTTAGTGTATTTGATATAGGATTTAATAAAAATGATCCTATTAAAGTTTCAGGTTATCTAAACGGTGAAGAAAATATTCTTATCTTTTTCGCAGAAGAAGATAAAATAGACCTAGAAACGTATTCTCATTTAAAAGAGATATACGACATGTATATCGATGTTATTTGTATAGCATTAATTTTAATTTATCAACGACTATATACTTCTCAAAGCTATGGTTGTAGTTATCCGATAATAAAAGGAAAGGAGTTGAATCCGAATGGAATCCCTGTTAAACAAGCAGATAGAACTTTTGGCCAATTTGCAGGACATCATTTCTGATAAAGATAAAGTCACTATTGAGCGCGGCAATTATTATCTAACAATCGAAAAACATCGTAATAAAGATATTAAAGTAGATCTTAATTGGAATGAAAATATTTTAAATAGTTTAGTAATATCTTATAATATCTATAATAAGGCTTCTTCTATTAATTTCTATTATGAAAAAGAAGGCGAAGAAGACTTCTTAGAAATTGCCATTATGTTATTAAAAAACCATGAAATCTGAAGAATCTGTAGCATTAGCTAAGGTTGCTAAAATATTACTTCTTAAAAATCATAGTAAAATATTTTTACCAGATAATCGAGTATTATATATTACTAATCGTTATACTAATGAATTTTCACTTATTATTGAAGACTATTCTTCGTTTTATTATACAGAAGAAACTCATCCTTCTATAACTGTGCTTTTTGATGGAACTATTTATCAAGATATACTTAGTGGCGATGAAAAAGCTCTTTTAAAGAGGGCTAATTTAGTATATAATATAATGGTAGATAACCTTAAATTAAAATATTTTTGGAAGGAAATAAAACGATGATTGGACTCTTTAAAATATCAGGTATGAACAGTAAACTTCAGGCACTTAGAATGTCCGAAGTTAATAATAATATGTTTTTAGGTAACTATAGTGTAAATAGTGTATTATTTAAAGACGGTATTACGACGATTAGCGCCGAAAGCGAATACGAGCCGAATACAGTAATGCTATCTAATATTAGCACTAAGTATAATGTCGATATCGAATATAGCGTTAGCGATCATGCTAATAATATTAAATATTCCGGTATCGTTATTTATCAAAACGGTAAAAGCGAAATTATCGAATCTCGAAAGGAAATTTTGAGATGAACGAAAATAATATCGCACGATTATTTAATTATTTAAAAAATAATTATATAAAACTTTACGATTCTTCAGTTCGATATCATTATATTTGTTCTACAAGAAATTTTTATTATTTTACTCAGCATTCTTTTGATGAGTTCAAAATAAAAGCCGTGCATAAAAAAAATAAAAATAATGTTTATACGCATAAATTTTCAAATTGCGAAGAGTTAATTACATTACTTCGAGATAAACCTTTTTTGGAAACAATATTTGCTAATATTGTAAAGCAATTAAGTTACTATTTATATTTAGTTCAAAACAGAATTAAATGTTCTGGAACAAATGTTAACGATGTTTTCTATATGGAAGCAAGAATTTATTTTAATGAATATAAAAATCAGTATTCCGATTATTTAAATAATGAAGGGAATACAATAATTGGTACTCCTATAAGATTTAGTGCTCACAATATTTTTATTGACGATCGAGATCGTGTTGCACGAATTCAAATTACTCCAGATAATATTTTAACTTCGAATACGATGAATGAACAAAGAGTAAGAGAAATTGTTCAACAAGCATTCCGAGAAAGAATTGGTGAATTAAGAGATCGTATGAATATAACTGCGACGGATCCTAGAGTTGAACAGAATTTAAGAGAATTACGTCTTAGAGTCGAAGAACTTAGTAGAAGATTTGATAGAAGAAGGAATCCGGAATAACGATGAATAGTATACCAATTTCACAAATGTTATTCGATATATATAATACCGTATCTAAATTAGAAGATAGTACATGGAATTATCATTATCCAGAATATGGTGATTTCTATGTATACAACGATTTAGATAATATATTAAATATCGAACTAACGATCGATATCGATAATGATTGGGAGTGCCGTTATGCAACGTTTAATATGCTCACTAATCAATTAGATATCGATGAAGATATCCCGAACGATCAGTTATTAGATCGGTTACGGTGGATTTACATTCAATTATGCTTAAAATAAGAAAGAGGGTGAGTGCCATAGTATGGTCATTAAGAAAATATAGACAACCATTTAATCCAGATAAGTTGCTTCAAAGTTTAAATAATAAAGATCATAAGAATACTTTGTTAAATAAGATTCATGCGCTCGAACAAGAACGTAAAGAAAAAGAAAAAGTTGTTCCTGATTCTTTACCATATTCCGTCCACGATGTAGTGCTCAATATTGAAGGTAAGGAATTTAAAGCAAATTTTAAAGAAACATTGGAAAATTGTGGCGCTGAATGTTTGGCGAATTCGATCGAAACGATTGTCACAGAAGAAAGTACTCCTAATACAATGGCGGAAATCAACTGGGACAATGTCGAAGAACCTATCGATTATCAAGAACAATGGGATCGCAATAGTTTAGTCGATGCAATTACTAAAGGTAAATCTGCTATGAAATACATTCTCGATAATTACGAAGTATGGAATGGTCGATTAAGCAATGCCGATCGTGCATTAAGTGATTTAAAACACTTCTGTGAATTTAACAATGAAGTATCGCCAGACGATGCCGTTCGATTATTTAAACTCATGCATGTCTACAGTAAACAACGCCGTGAATACAAAGATCTAATCGAAGTCTTTAAAGATTTCACGGCAGCACAAAGTAGAATCGAATCTTTGTATGCAAGTATTAAGTATGTTAAAACAAAGAACGATAAGGTGGAGGCAGCACGTCATTATACTCCTCGAGTGTTGAACGAATTGTTCCCGAAAGAAGATAAGTAACATTCTACGTTTATCCTCTTCCGGGGGCAAGCCCCCGCACCCCCGGTCTCCGACCCGAAATCACTTTTGTGCTTTTTTGGCATACAAAGAAAATAATAATTGTAACTAGTGATGTCTTGTACTAGCTAGTATAGGGCCCATGTTTGTCCCTTCAGAAGTTTGCTGAGATAACTTAGATTAAACTCTGTAAAAGTACTGTTTAAAATTGGCTCTAAAATTACAGGTTTGGGGTTTTAGAACTATATTATTTGTTATAGCACTAAAACACAATTGCGTCTATAACTGTAGCCATTAATGTTTTAGAGCTATATTGTTTGTTATAGTACTAAAATAACAAGGTGATGCGGCTATGAATATGTGGTCGTTTTAGAGATGTATTATTTATTACAATATTGAAACAAGGAAACATTATGCTACCTATTTATAAAGCATATGATAGCCGTTTACAAGAATATATCGGATCATATGTATTTAAAAATAATAAAAATTATATCGTCGATAATGACGGTGAACATGAAATTAATATAAAGACTTTGTGTCAACATACCGGGCTTAGATTTAATCAAGTACCGGTTTTTTTATATGATATCGTAAATTTTGAGTGTACGATGGCCGGCATTGGCGAATTTAAGTTAAATCCGGCTACCGTACTAATGGATAATGTATATGGAAGACTGACCCTTAAAAGTAATGAGTTTACGATAGCATTGGTCGATCCACTATATAAAAATATTAAAATAGAAGTATTAGGAAATACTTGGAATGGAAAGGTTAAATAATGACTTATAAATATTATATCGAAGTGGAAAGCAATATTCACTTCCAAACATCTAAAGAAATTGCCGAGTTTATCGGTATTTTTAGCGTAAATAAAAAACCGCATACTAATCTTGTACGAGCATATTTCCCAGATAATAAATTAAAATATGCCGGCGAAAAAGGTATGACAAATGTATATAGCGATTTCGATGCTTTAATTAGATTTTGTCAAGATTTGATTAAACAATGTAAAAATAATAAGTATTCTTTATTTAAAATTGGTGGTAAAGAATATAATGTGTTAGTCGATATCGATCGTGTTAAGATCGCAATGGAAAAATATCAATTTGTTAAGGAGGCAATTGGCAGTGAACAATCAAGAAGCAGTATGTAGAAAAATCGGAGTCATTGTAGGCTTCGTATTAAATATTTGTGTAACTTTAGTACTTACATTAGTAAAAGTTGTATCTAAAGAATCTAAAACTATTGCTAAAGATTTTGAAGCTATCGATAATCAGTCTGCATCAGTAGCTGAACCAATTGCTAATGAAGCCGAACTTAAAAAAACGGCTGAAGAAATTAAAGAACTTGTTAGTGACGAAGCTGATAGCAACGACGAAATTTCTCGTCTTAAAGAAGAAATGGCTCGTCTTCAAAAATCTTTAGAATTAGCAGAACAAAAGGTAGGTAAATAATGAAACCAACATATAAAGCTCGTTGTCATAAAGATCGTTCCTGGAAAACAGGTTTTTATTTAATTAAAAAACGTCAAATCGTTATTAAAGACGAAAAGAATATTTGGCCAGTACACGAACAAACTGTATGTCAAAGTACTGGTTATTTAGATTGTAATAAGAAAGAAATTTTCTTAGATGATCTAATTAACTTTAGCGCTACTATTAATGGTAGCGAAATTAAGTTAGATAAAGCTCAAGTTATGTTTGATAATTATAATGGCTGTTTAGTGCTTCTCGAAGGTGAAGAAACAATTAATTTCGCAAGCGAAAACTATGAAAATCCTCATTACGAAGTTGTCGGAAATATTTGGGACAACGTTGCATTACCTAAAAAGAAGTAATATAATTAGAGTATAAGCTTATATTTTTTATTTAAATAATGGAGTATGCTCTAATGGATTACCACAAACTACTTGAAGACTGTGACTTTATTAAAGTCAAACAAACAGTCGAAATCCGTCCTCATGACGGCAACAAAGGCTTTTTTGAATATGTAAATCATATTTTTAAAAGCGTAAACAACGGTCACCGTTATGGCCCTGCAGTTAAAACTAACGTGTTAACTATGTATAATCGTGGCAATTATGTTGCTTGCGAAATGGGCGAACAACGTATCGACATTCGTCGAGACAAAATCGTTATTTATGTACCAGGTTTAAAAGCTAGTAATGAAGAGACATATAGAAAATATGCCGTATGCAATATCGGCGTATTAAACTATATTTATAATTCTAAAAAATATTAGCTTTTAAATAAATAATCCTAATATAACATGTTAGGCCTGCATAACAGGATGCAAATCATTGAGAAGATTTAGACATATGCTTTAACTTTGCAGGAAAACTTGTAGCGGAATGTTGCAAGGTATTAAGAGCGATCACCAGTAGCTAAGGTGGTCGCTCTTTTTTAATTGTAACCGATAATATTTTTTAATTAGTCGGTATAGGGCCCATATTTGTCCCTTTGGAAGTTTATCAAGATAACTCGAGAAACTCCATAAAAGTACTGTAATTATAGCTTTAAAATTGCAAACTTAACATTGTAACAAATTGTATGATTTATTACAATATTAAAATAAATACTAAAACACGTTGTATGTAATCGATTTTTACAATCGCATTTTATAGCTGTATAATTTTGTTATAGTACTAAAATAAGTCCAGTCTACAAGTTAAACTTAATAAGGTTTTATAACTATATAGTTTATTACAGTATTAAAACACATTACACATAAAGATGGGAGGAAAAAATGAAAGAAGATAAAAATGTATCATACAGAACTAGAATACATTATATTGTGCCTAGTCAAGAATTAATAAATGAAGCTCGATTGTCTAATAATTTGTATAATCAAGCTTTATATATTTTAAGACAAGCTTTTACGAATAAAGAAAAAATTCCTTCTAAATTTGATCTTCATAAAATATTGCTCCATAAAGAATATGAGTGTGAAGAATATGACAATATTCATAAAATGGTGTCTAGTAATGCTCAAATTATTTGTCAATTAGCTGCTCAAAATTTTAAAGCATTTTTAATGGCATTAAAAGCTTTTAAAAAGAATAAATCTAGTTTTACTGGAGCTCCTAAAATTCCTAATTACAATAAAAAAGATCAGGAATTTATATCAATAATTGGGCCGCAACAATGTGCTATTAAAGATGGTATGATGCGTTTCCCTAAAAAATTAAATTTAGATAAAATTTATGTGGGCGACTTGGATATTGCTCACGTAAGAATTTTTCCTGGTAAGAAAAAATATAAAGTCGAAGTCGTATATAAAGTTGAAGCATTACCTAAAAGAAAAAAAGGCAATATTGCTGGTATCGACTTAGGCTTAGATAATTTAGCAACTGTCGCTATTAATAAACGTGGCATTCGTCCACTATTAATTAATGGCCGTCCACTTAAATCTATGAATTTATATTTCAATAATAAACGAGATAAAGTTCAATCTGAGCTTAAAAAATGTAACGATAAATATATGTCGAGTAAACTCGAAACATTATATCGCAAACGCAATAATCGTTTTAATACGTATATGCATAAAGCATCTAAAGAAATTATCGATTATTGTTTAGAGCATAATGTTAAACAAATTATTATCGGTCATAATAAGCTACAAAAACAAAAATCTAAGTTGAAGAACTTTGTCGCTATTCCGACGTTTAAACTTATCGAACTTATTAAATATAAAGCAGAATATCAAGGTATCGAAGTAATCGAGACTAAAGAGTCTTATACAAGTATTACGTCCTACTTGGATAAAGAAGATCCTATTAAAGATAATGCTAATAAAGTTCGTCGTCAACATCGTGGATTATTTGTATCAAACAAAGGCAAAAAAATTAATGCCGACGTTAATTCTGCTTATCAAATTATGAAGAAAGTTATCGGTGATAAAGTTATTAAACCTATCGGTAAAGGTGCTGTGTTTATTCCGAGAAAAGTTACGATGATTTAATTATGTCTAATACTATTAAATGGTTAATGATTATTAGCCAAGCTATTTCTAATCTTATATTTGGATTTACGACGCCAGTCGTATATGTTTATTTTATGAGCTTAGTCGGTCCGAATATATATAGCTTAGCTAATTTTATCGAAGCAGGATTAGCTGCCATCGTAAATAGCTTATTAAGCAATCAAAAATATCGTCATTATTTTAAACAATTTGCTTTATATTTTTTAGCTTTAGATAGTATACTATATATAATTATAATATTTTTAGGTATGGAATATATTAATGTTCGATTTGTCGGACTAGCAATTATTAATAGCCTATTAAATAATATTTGGTTTATTATGTTAAGCGATGTTTTAAATAAAAATATCTCTGGCGATGAATTAACAAATTTTAAAGTTCTTCAACGAAGCTGGATGCTTTGGGGAAGCTTAATAGGATCTGGTGTCGGTGTATGGATTAATAATTCTATATCGATAGAATTTGCTTTAATTCTACAAGCTATATCGACAGTATTAATTGCTATCTGCGATGGTTATTCGTTTAAAAAATTAGAAAGGCAAAATAATGTTTAAATATAAAATCGGAAATATTCTTGATACAGAATGTAAATATATTTTAAATCCAGTTAATTGTGTTGGTACAATGGGTAAAGGTTTAGCATTACAAATTGCTAAGGCATACCCAGAATCTGTTAGGCCATATAAAGAAGATTGCAACGATGGTAGTCTAAGTATTGGTCATTTAACTAGCTTTAATGCTAAAAACGGTAAAACAATTATTAATTTCCCGACAAAAGATCATTGGCGAGATCCGTCTAAATATAGATATATTGAAGCTGGGTTAGAAAGATTAGCTTTTTTAATTGAACTTAAAGGTAAGGATTCAACTATGAGCTTCGCAATTCCGCCATTAGGCTGCGGCTTGGGCGGATTAAAATACGACTTTGTTCATGAATTAATTCAACAATATTTAGGTGAGTTTAAAAACATTATCGTCGAATTATATGTCGAACAAGATTGGTACGATAAACATGTGAAAGGAAAATCTAAATGAAAATCGAAATTAATGATAACCTTAAATGGTTTTTAGAAAGTTTACTTAACGAAAATATCGATAAGTTTGTTATCGACGATTTCGGTATCGCATTTATTAAAAATGGATATCAACAAAGCTTAGACGAAGTCAACTTTTTAACAAGCGAAATGTTTAAAGCTTATCCTGAATTAAAAAGGGACACAGAATATTCTATTAAAGATTTTCTAAATGGCGAAATCGATTTAGAATCATTTGAATTCGGCGATAAAGTAATTGTTACTGCCGGTGGAAAAGAGTACGATTGTATTTATTTAAAACCAAAAGGTTCTAATTCTGTTGTTCTTACTAATGAATTAGTTACAGTATCTGTTCCTAATAAATATATTAGAAAGGTTAAATAATGATCAATAAAGACGATTTGGCTAAACTAATCGATCCTAAATCACCTTCTAAAGCTCTTAATTATTTAGAAAAGCATATGACTCAATCTGAATTTTTAGAATGGTTATTTACGACGATCGAAAAACAAAAAAATAATCCCGATAAGAAAATTTCTGTTCCGATCGATTTGGTCGGTTCAATTTTCTTACAATATATTCAAGAAAACTTTGATTCTCCATATGGTGAGATCAAAGATGAATCTCCGAATTTAATTGAATTTTATCCGGCCGATCTTCCGACAGAAGCCAATAATAAAGCTATTAGCAGTTTTCAATTTAAATACTTTAAAGAAAATTGTCCAGAATATATCTTATATTTATTTAAAGATTTTTATTCTGGAACAATGCACGAAGAATATTAAGATGCCAAAATAATAAATTTTATTTGGTAGAATAGTATGGATATTGGGAAACTAGTATCTAGTGACGGTTCTTACCCGTCCAACAAAGACACTGAATTGCTGGAAACCCCTAAAGCTCAATTAACTACAATACAATTTTGTATGAATGTGGCGAAAGCAGAAAAAATAATTGAGATGGTATAAGGTCAAATCCTAAGTACTGTTAACAATGGACAATCAGCAGCCAAGTCGTCGACAATTTGTCGACGGAAGGTTCAACGACTAGACCTCGTGAGGGTCGTACACTACAAGTCTATAATGGTAGTGGAAGTGGTGTCGCCTAAGTTATATGAAAATATAATATGGATAAGATATAGTCTGTGCTCATGTGAAAGCATGAGATGCGTGTAATGACGCTGGCTAGGAAGTGACGATCCTAGTTGAACGAAACTTCTAATTAACTTTAGTTAATAGTTCTAAAAATATCCTAAAAAAACTTTACTAAAAATTTGCTTTTCTAGTAATCTCATGCTATAATTACCTTGTAATATAATATTAGAAAGCGAGGTGATTATAATGTACTTAGTGATAAAGCAACAAGTAAAACACTTAACTAAAGAAGAATATAATATTTTAAGAGAACTATGCAGAACAGCTAAAAATTTAACAAATCAAGCAATTTATAATATAAGACAACATTATTTTCAGGAAAAACAATATTTAAGATATGAAGCGAATTGTTATGAAATGAAAAATTATGAAAATTATAAATTAATGAATGCAAATATGGCTCAGCAAACTCTTAAAAATGTTGATCAAATGTTTAAGTCATTTTTTGCTTTAATTAAATTAGCAAAACAAGGTAAATATGATTTTAGGCATATTAAAATGCCAAATTATTTACCTAAAAATGGTTATGCAAATTTAATTATTGCATTATTTAAAATTAAAGATGATAATATTTTAACAATTCCATATTCTTATGCTTTTAGAAAAAAATATGAAACTAAAATTCAAATTAAAATTCCTAAAGTGTTAGAAGATAAAAAAATAAAACAAATACGAATTATTCCTAAGCTTAATGCTAGGTTCTTCGAAATTCAGTATACATACGAGATTCAAGAAGAAGATATAAAATTAAACACTAACAATGCACTAGCTATTGATTTAGGTATAAATAATTTATGTACTTGTGCTACTAGTACAGGTAAATCTTTTATCTTAGATGGAAAAAAGTTAAAATCTATTAATCAATTTTTTAATAAACAAAATGCAAGATTACAATCAATTAAGGATAAACAAAACATCAAAAAGCAAACCAAGCAACAATTCTTGATTTCTAGAAAAAGAAAAAATAGAGTTGATGATTATATCAACAAAACTTGTCGATATATAATTAATTATTGTTTGTCTAACGATATTGGGACTTTAGTAATTGGATATAATCAATCATTTCAATGCAAGCCTAATATGAATAAAAAGAATAATCAAAATTTTACTCAGTTACCATTCGGTAAGATTCGAGAAAAATTAGAATATCTTTGCAAACGATATAATATAAATTATATTTTACAAGAAGAATCTTATACTTCTAAAGCTAGTTTCTTTGATAATGATGATTTACCTACTTATAATATGGATAATCCACAAACTTATGAGTTTAGTGGAAAACGTGTTAAACGAGGTTTATATCAAACTAAAGATGGTTATCGTTTTAATGCAGATTGTAATGGAGCATTAAATATTCTTCGTAAAAGTAGTGTTGTAGACCTTAGTGTCTTATACAGTAGAGGCGTTCTGGATACGCCTAAAAGAATAAGGATCTTTTAGATCAAACTTCTTAATAAAGGAATTTTATATTCCTTTTAGAATTATATAACTTTAGTTATATGAAGTTCAGTGGTACCGTTCAGCTTTACAGTATTTATTAAAAATTATTGCTCCAGACTGTAAGATCGTCGTGAAAAATTCTCTATACTGTCAGAAAGGAGAAGACCCATTCCAGACTGCATTCTGTACCGATCCAATCGTGAATGTTTCTGAATGGAAATTCCCGGAAGATGAAAATTAAGTATTTTGAAGAAGTATATCATTTAGATTTTTTAACTGATCCAGTATTATCTGGTGATAAACTATGTTCAGAAGGTTTAGATAAAGATGGCAATCGATATCTTATAAACTGGGTGAATAGTGATAATGTTGACTGGGAATATCCCTGTGACGTGGCAATCATGCCATAAGTGTAATATAATAGTGCTAGCACTATTTTCTCCGTTAAGGACTTAGTGCTAAATTGTTTTAGCAAAAGTTTTTGTTGTGAAAGGAATTCGTATAATGACCGAAGACGAACTCCTTGTGGTATCTGTAGTCCAGATATTAATGTTTGTAGCTGTATTTACTTCAGGTGCATGTATTGCATTAATAATTGCTGGAGTATTCAGTCTTGCTAAAGATGAGCAAGGAAAACACAGAAAAGAAGTGGAGAGCTTGTTGACTTGGTCTATTATATTGCTGGTAGTTAGTTTATTTTTAATCTGGGCGCTCCCAGAACCAGCACAGATCATTCTTAGAAATCATCCTCCTCCACCTGGCCCTCGATAATGTATAATATCGTAAAAACAAGTATTTCAAATAGTGGCTTTGTTTGTTTAGGTGAATAACATTCAAGGTTTACTAATTTCATGTCGCCCTACGATTTATTATTTAAATTTTTAGATAATAATAGGAAGACGAAACAGAAGTTAGGAGACTTTTCTTATGGATAAATTAAAGTTTTTAGTAGCATCTTTTGCATTGGTATTAGGTTTATTATGTACTCCAAATACTAATGCTATGGAACTTACAGCTTATACTCACACAGGTAGCCCTATGGCTAACGGTGAGTATCCTTACGTCGGTGCCGTTGCGAGCAACGATTTTGCTTTAGGCACAATACTAAATATCAATGGCTACAATTATGTTGTAGCCGACCGAATGGCTCCTGGTATTCATGGCGTAGTCGACATTTTTGTCGATAGCTATGATGAAGCTATTAATTTCGGCCGCCAATATGGCGAAGTATACGTCGTAGCGTAAAAACTTTTCAGGCCTCTGTGTCCACTTCACCTCACAACTAAGTGCTAGAAACTTTGTTTTTAGCGGAGAAATTAAATGTTAATATTATATCTGTTCTTGCTATGGATACTGCAAGGATTTATAGATTTTGCGCCGTTTATCGGCGTACTTTGTATATTGTATGCTCTAATAGGTGGTACAATGGAAGAAAAAAATAAAAACATAATGGGTAATTAAAACTGTTGTTATATATATATTAATAAATTGAAAATTTATTTGAACAGAATACCCTCTGTATCTCGTAAGAGATGCAGACTTAACGTTAAATGCTTTTAATTCCTAAAGCTCTACGACCTAAATAGTAGCTAGAAATGGCAAGCTAAGATTAGATAATCTAAGGTGCGAAAGCAGAAAAAATAGTAGAGATGGCATATGACGAAAAAAAGCATATCTATAAAGATATGTTCTAAGTGCTATAAAACAATGGATGTTTAGCAGGGAAAGTCCTAAGTCTTATTAATAAGATATGGAGAACCTCCAACGACTATCTCCTTGAGGGAGAGTAAAACCGCAAGCTTATGGCGGAAGAAAAATGTTACTCCTATTTTGAAAGATAAGTAGGATGAAGATATAGTCTGCGCTGGCATGAAAGTGTCAGAGGTCTACTGGTGACAGAAAGACTGCATTAAAAGTTGCGTTTTAATGTGAACAAGATAAATTTACAAAAATTTGACAAATTTTAACTTATCCTTTATAATAATGATGTAATATAATATTAGATCGTTCTTATAAAGGAGATAAACTTATGCAGTTAATAAGCATTGGTAAATTTGCTAAAAAAGTTGGATTAACAACAGCATCTTTAAGAAGGATGCATGAATCTGGAGAATGTATTCCATATCACATTACAAAAGGTGGTACGCGATATTATTCTTTAGATCAATTAAAAGATTTTTCTACTGTTGATAGAAAGAAAAAACTTGTAATTGGATATTGCCGAGTATCGACTTCGTCTCAAAAAGATGATTTAGAAACTCAAATTAATAATGTAAAATCTTATATGTATGCCAAAGGATACGAATTTGAAATTATTTCAGATATAGGATCAGGTATTGATTATAAGAAAAAAGGATTACAAGAACTCCTTAATAAGATTAATGATCAAGATGTCTCTAAAATTATTATACTTCATAAAGATAAGTTAATCGGATTCGGATTCGAATTAATAGAATATCTTTGTAAAGTTAATGATGTAGAAATAGAAACAATTGACAATACAGAACAAAGCAAAAAAGAAATGTCTGATAATTTAGTTCAAATTGTTACAATATTTGCGAATTGTTTATATGGTCAATGTTCTAAGAAAGCTAAACAATTAATCAATGGAGTTAAACAAAATGTATCTAACAAAAAAGATTAGATTACTGCCTACAGCAGAACAAGAAAAACTTTTTTGGAAAAGTGCTGGTGCAGCACGATGGTCTTATAATTTTTTCTTAGGTTATAATGAAAAAAAATATAATGAATGGTTAGAAGATAACAACAAAGAAAGATTTATAAATGAAAGTGATGCTAGAAAATACATTAATAATGTACTAAAAAGTACAACACATACTTGGCTAAAAGAAGTTGGAAGCAATGTAATAAAAATGAGTGTTATGGATGCAAATACTGCATTAAATCGTTTTTTTAATAAAATTTCTGGTTATCCAAAATATAAATCTAGAAAAAAATCCAAACCTAGTTTTTATGTTAATTATGAAACTTTAAAACGAACACAAAATGGGTTTCGTGGCGAAAAAATTGGTGTAATTAAAACAAGAGAACCTTTGCCTAGAATTCCAAAAGATCAAAAATATGTTAATCCCAGAATTACATATGATGGTAAATTTTGGTATTTATCTGTAGGTTATAAAGTTGAACAAAAACAAGTAAAATTAACAGATGAAAAAATAGGTATTGATCTTGGACTAAAAGATTTAGCTATTGTGTCCAATACAGATAATTCTTATTCAAAAAAATATAGAAATATCAATAAAGGACACAAAATTAAATTGTTAGAAAAGCGATTAAAACGTGCGCAACGAAAACTTTCTAGAAAAATTTTAAATAATATAGAAAGTTATGATGAAAATCGCAAACCAAAATATATAAGACCACTTGAAGACTGTAAAAATATTCAAAAACAAATACATATAGTTCAAAACTTATATAGAAAATTAACCAACATTAGAAATAATTATATTCATCAAGTAACAACTGAGATAGTGAAAACCAAACCATCTAAAATTGTACTTGAAGATTTAAATGTTTCTGGCATGATGAAAAATAAACATCTTTCTAAAGCCATAGCTGATTCAAAATGGTATGAATTTAAAAGACAAATTTTATATAAAGCCGAATTGTATGGTATTGAAGTTGTATTAGCTGATCAATTTTATCCTAGTTCAAAAACATGTAGTTACTGTGGAAGCTATAAAAAAAATTTAAAACTTAATAACAGAACATATATATGTGATGAATGTGGATCAATAATTGATAGGGATATTAATGCAGCTATTAATTTAGCAAATTATCAAAATTTAGAATAATTTAATTAACAAGAATATCTAAATATGTACCCGTCGTATTGTCGGGGAGTTTAAGCCCTTAGAGCGCTATATCAAACAAAAGTAGTTAGTTAATTTATTTTAACAACAAAATTGGGCGCAGCGAGTAGGGAAGGTATTTCGAGAGGAATGCCATAGTGTAAGTTTATAAAAAAAATATATTTTGTATAAATTTTTGTAAATTTATCGCAACGGAGAAAAAGATTTGTTTAAAGATCGTAATATCTTTGGATATTTACGATTTTTAAATGTTCATGAAACGTTTTTAAAACGTGAATTTATTGTTGCATTGGTTATTACGGCTCTGTGTTTAGTTAGCTTAATCGTAAGTCATATCGCAAACGATGCAACACATTTTAAATTAGCAGTTAGTTCTGTATCGATGATGCTCGTTTTAATGATTATTAATAGCATTAATTACATCGGCATTTTAATCGAAACTAACAATATTAGAGTTAAAAGTACTCGTGAAAAATACAATTTAATGGCTGCTATGGCATATCCGATTTATGTCGGTATCATTAATATTGTAACAGTTATCTTAGCTGTATTCAGTTGTGTATTCTATAATTCTAATGTCTATACGGTATCTAATCCGTTACCAATAGTATTTACTTTATTCTTTACTATATTAAGTTTACTAAGTACTGTTACGGGATTAAGTATCGGTTTTAAACTATATTTAGTAAAACTAATGAAGAAAGGTTAAATAAATGGCAATTCTATGGCGGTCGACGTCTAAATCTAAAACTAATTCTTATAAAGGTTATATTCCGATGCCGTCTACTATCGACGAACCTTCTTTTGCCGAAAAATGGAAAAGATGGCGCCAAGGTAATCCGGCTAAATTTTTAAAATATACCGACTTACAAGAATTAGTCTATTACTGCTATCAGAATAATATGATGACGACAGTCTCAGATTTAGAATATAAATTTCACGAACACGGCATTACCGATAAGGAAAATGCTATCAAGTATATCAACGAACATAAACAAGAGTTTTCTCAGTTCGACGAATATACTGGACGTCCGTCTCGTCGTGAAAACAATAGTAATAATGCTAACAATGACTGCTGTTGTTGCTGTAAAAAGAAACCATGAATTTAGATAGTTTGTACAATCAAATTTTAACCTCTCACAACATCGTATCTTATATCGAGAATAATACTAATTTAATTAACTTGGTTATTAAATTATATTTGTTAAGTTATACTAACTATAGTGTTATTAACAGGGATCGTTCTCTTAAAGAAAACGAGACCTATAAGGATATCGATGTTGCATTAAATAATATTATTGCTAAGCGTATCGGTGAAAAAGTTTTCGATAAAGATATTTTAGAGTCTATCGTAAACGATTTCCATAAGAAAATTAAATATATGCAAGGTAAAGGTCACGATATTGAGTTGCGTGACACAATGATGGCCCCGGCTATCGAATCTGTTAAGTACTTACCGATCCTAAAGAAATAGGGTCGGTTTTTTATTTGGAGGCATAATGCAACCTGAACAACGAGAACAATTAATTAATCTGTATTTAAGTGTTCAACATATTGCCAAAGTTTTTAATAGCTTTAAGCCTAATCAACGACCTAAAGTCGGTGAAGATATCCTAATGGGCAATAACCCGACTCAAAATGTTATCGATATTGTTAAAGAAAATGGTCTTTTAGATAACTATATGGAATTTGAGTTCTTGGCAAAACTGTTCATTCAATGTTATAATGATCCTAGTAAGTTGGAAATCAGCGAAATCGATCTGAATGCTGATTTCGACTTAAATTTAATCGAAGATTATTTTAATAAAATTAAATGAAAATTTTAAAGTCAAATCAAATTCTATTGTTAGACGATCCTAAAGAGTATATCATCGACTTATTCGTTAGATTATGTCAGTTAAATTACTTTACGAAAACTCGAGATCTCGTTGAACATGAACAGATCGAAGTTATGTTAATTTTAGAAGCTATAACGAATACGATAGGTCGACAAGATGCTTTAGTTGACGAGTGCATAGACATGTTTAGAATCTCGTTCAACATGTATAAAGACTTCTATTACTCTTGGGACTTAGTTAAAGATTATTTAAAAAACAGGATATCTTTGAATTAGTGTTGTACATTAAAGAGAACGTCGTAAATCATATTAAGGAATGTATTTCGACTCTCAAAATTAAAGAAACAGATAGTTTAGAAAAAGTTAGAGACATTATTATTGAATGTTTCGACTTTACTTGCGGAGAGAAACGAGAAGAAAAAATATACCTAGCGTTAAATGAAACAGAATTATTTGTTATGGTCGACGAATTAAAAATTTGTTCGATTATTGGTGGCGGTGTTCCGACAACAGTCGTTAGTGACTACGGAATCGAAAGAGTGGATTGGTCTGAAAGTAGATTTATCTATTTAGGTGAATTATTCGAAAATACCTATGTGTGCAAAAGTTTGGAAGAATTATTAATTCATCTTTTTGAAGACTTTACTGCTGTTTTAAGAGTTAATTTCGTTAGGACATTTACACCAGATGAGTAGGGCTGCTAATCAAATTAATAAAGCGTTAGATAATAATGTTGTCGAATTATACGGTATGAGCCAGAGCGGCAAGAGCTCGATTGCTCATGAAATCGCAAAAAAATATCCTGCAACATTGTGGATTGATTCGTTATTTCAATATAATTTTGATGGCGAATACTATTTAGCCCAAACGTCGTCTTTAGACGATATTGGCGAAATTATGAATGAATTTAGCTTATTGGTGATCGACGACTTCTTTTCTTTAAAAGGAAGACCTCGAGACAATATGTATAAGATCCAAGAATTCATTTATAACAATAAAAAGTTGTCTGTATTGGTTATCAATCAAGTTCGACATAACTTTAACGAAAATAGTTCAAATAAGTATAAACCTTTTGCCGATTATATTATGCAGAAATATGCCGACCGACGATTTTACGTCGAATTTAAAGAAGGTAAAACTGTCGTGACACAAACTAAATAATATGTTATAATATAAAAATAAAATATATATATTTTTAAAAGCGAGGTTATATACTTATGATTATCGTAATTTCTGGCCCAAGTGGCTGTGGAAAAAGTACTCTAGCTGGTCTATTCGAAGTAAAAGGATTTTATCGAATTATTACTTCTACGACAAGATCTCGTCGTTTAAACGATCCAATTGATCAGTATTTCTTTGTCGACAAAGAAGATTGGTATCCTGAAGACTATATTTGTAAAACGACCATTAATGGTGAAACATATGGTATCAGTAAAGACTACCTAGAAGATTTAAATAAAGATTTAAACTATATTGTCGTGCTTGATGAGGCCGGCACTAAGGAACTTAAAGAATTGTTCCCAGAATATGTTTATGCTTTTTATTTAAACACTCTCGAGTCTACATGTCGTGAACGTATGAAAATGCGTGGCGATGCCGATCCTAATATCGATAAACGTGCCGAGTACGATCGTACTCATAACCGTTACAATTATTTAATTAAAGAAGACGATATTTACGATCAAGCATTCTTCGGCGAAGATGAAACACCATTGTTAATGCGACAAATTATGGATTTCTTTAATAATAATCCAGACAATAAAAATAAAATTGATGAAGGCGAACAAATTTTACAAATGCTTCGTCATAAGAAAAAATAAATTTTAAAGACTCCGTAAGGAGTCTTTTTTATTTAACGAAAGGGGAGTCTAATGCGTTCAAATATTATTGAACAAGGTGCAGTTATCTTGTTCGGTGAACGAGAAGATAATATCTCTAAATTTTACACACGCATCAAGGATCTCACTAAACTAGATTGGTCTAAAGAATCATATTCTAGTTTTAGTGCAATGATTGCTCAAGAAAGCTATAAGAAAAATCCTTGGTGTAAAGAATGGAATAATTTAAGTGCTGTTAGTATTGCTAAACTATGGGTGCTAGTTAACCAAGATTATAATAATAATCTAAAGGCAACTATTCGTGCAGCCGGTTTTAGCGATAGCAAAGTTCAGCAACTATTTTTAGATGGTATCGGTATTCTTCGACCAAGAACTAAGAAATTATTAATCGAATCTGAATTGTTTACAGAACTCGAATTAAAATTAATCGAAGCTTCTGCTAATAAAATTAAGAAAGATTCTGATGCAGCTCGTGCTAAAAAGATTGCTGCCGTTCTTGAAAAACGTAACAGTAAAAAGACTGATTATCAAGAACAAAAAGAAAAAGCTGCTAAGAAAGTAAAAGAAGCTGTTGTTAAGCCTAAACAAGAAGAAGTAGTAAAATATAAAGCTATTATTTTTACAGAAAATATGTCGAAGTTTAAGAAAATCGTATTTGCTGTAAAAACTATTTTAAACGATACTTTTGAGGAGGTAGGCCGTGTCCGTAATTAAAGATTCTGAAGGTGTCCGTGTAGACCTCTTTGATAAACTACTAGAAGATCGTGTATTGTTCATCACTGGTGAAATTAATGATCGATTAGCTAATTTTATTGTTCCAGCAATGTTATATCTAGCTAATGAAAGCAGTCGTAAGCCTATTAAATTATATATCAATAGTCCTGGTGGCAGTATTACGGCCGGTATGGCGATTTACGATACTATGCGTACTATTAGCTGTCCAGTTCATACTGTCGGTATGGGTATGTGCGCTAGTATGGCTAGCTTCTTGCTCAGTATGGGTGATAAACGAAGTGTTCTTGAGAACACCGAAGTTATGATCCATCAGCCATTAACTGGTGTGCAAGGTCAACAAACCGATATTCAAATTGTCGCTAAACATATCGAACGCTTACGCGAAAAGCTCGAACGTAAATATGCTGAAAAGTCTAACGGTAAAATTACCTATGAACAAATTCATGAAGCATGTGAACGCGACAATTATCTAGAAGCACAACAGGCTCTCGATATGGGTCTTATCGATGAAATTATTAAACCGAAGGAGGAAAAGTGATATGAAATGTAGTTACTGTGGTAAAGATATCGACGATCAAAAAAGTCACAATATTACTTTCCAATCTTCCGTTAATAAAAATATCGCTATTTGTCAAGAATGTGTTATGAAAATGGCGTCTGAAGTTCAAGACGATGAAGGCGATTTTGATATCGATGATATCTTAGGTTTATCTTTAGGCGACGAAGACGATGAAAAACCTAAGAAGAAAAAATCTTCTAAGATTCAAAAATCTGATATTAAGCCTAAAGAAATTAAGGCTTACTTGGACGAAAGTGTAATTAATCAGGATAACGCTAAGAAAATTCTTAGTGTCGCGATTACTAATCATACTAAGCTTCTTGAATATAATGCATTTAGAAAAAAAGATGTCGGTATTGATGTGGAGAAATCCAATATAATCATGCTCGGCAGCACGGGATGTGGTACTTGTAAGAGATAAATAAACTATATATTAACTATATTTTTTATATAATATTTTAATATAACATTATTTTGATAGGAACTACAGTAAAGTTAAAATTATTTATCTCATATAGATTGTGCCGTTCCAGAAGAAAAACCATGAACTTCTGGATTATTTGAGCGGAATTAAGCAGGAAGGCTAAGTGCATAAAGTGCATATGCTAATCTGAACCGAAGGCTAGAAATAATATTCTAGTCAGGGGCAACGCATAGTAGATGAACCTTATTTTTAAAATAAGAATATAATTCTACCACGAGGCCGCTCTAGCGTTTGGTAAAAATGTATACGCTAAAAAGGTATGCTGAGCTTATAGGAAACTATAAGAAGTAGAAGATAAAAAACTTTTACGATAACACAACTGAAAACATTCTTGATTAAACAGCTTGCAAAATATCTTGGTCGACCATGTGTTATTGTCGACGCTTCAAGTCTCACCAAGTCGGGGTTGACAAGATAATATATTTTATATTATAATTATGACCATAGGAGGTCATAATTATGACAATATATAAAAACGAAGAAAAATATAAAAAAGCAATAAAAGAATATACTGAAAACAAAGGAATATCTACATCTGCACTAGCAAAAAAATATAATGTAGATGTTAGTTGTTTACGAAGATATTTTAAACGAAACGGAATAGAAATCAAAAGAAATGTACATTTTGAAGTAGAAGATCCTAGATATATTAAAGGATTAAAAATGTATATCGATGATAAAATTCCTATGTATAAAGTAGCAGAACAATTAAAAATTTCTGTAAAATCATTTTCAGCATACATAAAAAAGAAAAATGTTGATATGCGTTTTACTTATAAAAGACCAAACGTAACTTTTAATCATGATTTTTTTAAAAATATAAATACAGAAACAAGAGTATATTGGCTAGGTTTTATTATGGCCGATGGGAATGTATATAAAAACAGATTGTCTATAGAACTTGGATCTGTTGATGAAAATCATTTAAAAAAATTTATAAAAGATATAGAAGCACAAAATCTAGAAATAAAACATAGAAAAAATAGAAGTACTTGTATTGTATCTATAGTTTCAAAAGAATTAGTTGAAGATTTAATCAAATTAGGTGTAGTTTATAATAAAACAAAAAATGCAATAATGCCTAATTTAAAAAAAGAACTTGTTCCAAGTTTTATTCGAGGATATTTTGATGGAAATGGATACATAACTAAAAATCCTAAGAAAATTCAAACGGTAATAGTTGTAGGATCATCAGATTTAACAAATTCTATTTTTGAAGAATTAAAAAATTTTGAATTCAAAATTGATGATTATAAAACATACAAAAAATTAGTCTTATATAAGAAAAAACAAACATTGTCTTTTTATGATTATTTATATTCTAACGCTAACATTTTTCTTAATAGAAAAATGGAAAGATATTTACTTCTTAAACAAGCCCTCTCTGATGAAAATACAAATAAGTCAGAGTAATTAATGTGATCAAAATCGGTGAAGTGCCCATGTGGAGAATACCGAGGTAATCAAAAATTTTAAAAGATTTTTGACACCGTAACGCGTAGGAGTTGAACCTTATTTATATAAGAATAAAATATTCCCAAGAGTGATCACCTCAGTTTGTATATTATTTTTACTGAGAAAATGTACGCTGAACTTACAGGTGACTGTAAGAGCTATAGGATAAAAAGCCTATAGGGTAACAAATTGTTGTTGGTGAAGACGTAAATAGTATTATTGCAAAACTATACCGTGAAGCCGGTAATGATGTCGAACGAACTCAACAAGGTATTGTCTATATCGATGAAATCGATAAAATTGCGGCTCGAGATCCTAAAAACGCTGGTTCTCAAGGTAGCGATATCGGTGGTCGTGACGTACAATACGAATTGTTAAAACTCGTTGAAGGTGGTAAAGTCGCTATTAAATCTAACGATCAACAAGGTGGATTTGCTATGTCATCTCCGACTGTTGAAATCGATACTACTAATATTTTATTTATTTGTGGTGGTGCATTTACCGGTATTGAAAAGAAGATTGCGGCAAGGTTAAATAAAGATTTAGATACTGGCCTCGGCTTCTCTAGTGAAGCATCTAAAGACGTATTGGAAGAAAAATCTAAATATAACGACGTAATCGATTATATCTTACCTGAAGATCTCGATAATTTTGGTATTATTCCGGAATTATTGGGCCGATTACCAGTAATTTGTCCGCTTAAAGAATTGAGTGTCGAAGACTTAAAACAAATTTTAACGACTCCGAAACATGCAATCTTTAAACAAATTAAAGAATTAATCGGCATGTACGATATCGAAATTACTTTCGATGACGATACTGTCGATACTATTGCTAAACTTGCGTATGATAGAAAAACAGGTGCTCGCGCACTTAAAAGCGTCGTACAAGGTTTAGTCGACGATAAATTATTTAACATCGACGAGAATACGAAAGAAATTCGTATCACTTCTGAAGATGTTAATAATAAATATGCATATTATTTAAAAAAGGAGGCAAAATAATATGAATTACACTGAAAAAGCATTTGACCATTTATTGGTCATTGCTAAACGTCTATTAGACGAAGATCCTGCCACTTTTAATACAGCATCTAGTAAATTATTACTCGACATGTATAATAGTGGCATTATTTCTTCTCTCGATGCTCATGCTGTAAAACATGAAGTCGAAGAAAAGGCTGAAGATGAGGCGAAGCCGAAGGAAGAAAAGCCTAAAAAGCGTGGTCGGAAGCCCAAAGCTGAACTGGTCAAGGAAGAACCTGAAAGTGAACCAGTTGCTATTGAAGCTGAAGAACCAGAAGTTGTTGCTGAAGAGCCAACTTCTACAAACGAAGAAGTTCCGGTAACTGATTTCGACGGCAATCCGATCGAAGTTACATCTCCGATGGAACTCTTAGGTTCTGAAGATACCGACTATGAAGCCGATAACGGTTTTAAATCTTTTGCTGAAGAAACAGCAGAACTCGAAGAAAAGGGTGAAGCTGATCCTGAAGTAGTCGAAGCTCTTAAATTCGATGAGCGTCAACTCGATTGCTATGTTAGCAAATACAAACGTGAAGATGAAATGACAGAAATGATCGCTAAAGAAATGGCGGCTAAAATTGTTAAAATCAGAACGTTCGTAAAAGAAGATGCTGAAAATCAAAAAGTACTACAAGGATACTTAGACGAAATTCTTGAAGACGAAGATAGAAATCAAGTTTCTTTGTCTAATATCACTCCGTATTATTTGGATTACTTAGCTCACTATTTAGATTTGCGTGAAGAAATTAATCGTTATACTGATGAACAAATCGTAGAAGCTATTAATATGCAAAAATAATATTCGTGATTTTTATCGCGATATGAATTTTGCAAACTAGTAGGGATGTTGGGAAACTAGCATCTAGTGGCGGTTCTTACTCGCCCAACAAAGACACTGAATTGCTGGAAACTCCTAAAGCTTAACTAGCTAAAACGTGATATCGTATTATACGATGTGGGCGTGAATGCGGCGAAAGCAGAAAAAATAGTTAAGATGGTATATGGTTAAATCCTAAGTACCGAAATTAATGGACAATCAGCAGCCAAGCCTTAACACTTTGTTAAGGAAAGGTTCAACGACTAGACCTCGTGAGGGTCGTACACCGTAAGCTATTGACGGTGGAAGTGGTGTCGCCTAAGTCGCGTTAGCGATATGGATAAGATATAGTCTGTGCCTTGATGAAAATCAAGGGTGCACGTAACGGTGCCGGCTAGGAGTAGCGATCCTAGTTGAACGATCATCCTCTCGAAGAATAATTCTTCGGTTTTATATATTGAAATTAAGCACCTTTTATGATAATATAATAGTATATATCTATTATTATTACGAAAGGAGGTGCGCCTCGTGAATAAAAGTTTTGAAGTTAGGATTTATCCTACTAAAAAACAACAAACTTTAATAGAAAAAACATTTGGTTGTGTTCGATATATTTATAATTATATGTTAAATCTTAAAAAAAGAGCATATAATATATTTGAACTTAAATTAAATTATATAAAAATATCAAACATTCTTACAAAACTTAAGCAACGTAAATCTTGGCTTTGCGAAGTTGATGCTGTTGCTTTACAACAATGTTTGAGAGATTTAGATACTGCATATCAAAGATTCTATGATAGAATATCAGGATATCCTAATTTTAAATCTAAACGAGGTAAAAACTCATATCGTACCAATGGTAGAAATATTTATATCGATCAAGATAAGAAAATGATTAGAATTCCTAAAGTCGGTTGGATTAAGTTTAGAGATAAAAGCAATTTTAATGGTTTAACTAAAATTAATAATATTACTGTCTCCAAATCTACTAGCGGAAAATATTTTGCTAGTATTTCGGCTGAAGTCGACATCCCAGCTTTTGCGAAAACCAAGAAAAGTTGTGGTGTCGATTTAGGATTAAAAGATTTTTGTATCTTGAGCGACGGAACTAAATTTGCTAATCCAAAATTTTTAGTTAACAACGAAAAGCGACTTATAATATTGCAAAAATCTTTAAGCCGTAAGGTTTATGGTTCTAAGAATTATGAAAAGGCTAGAATTAAATTGGCCAAATTTCATGAATATATTGTAAACTGTCGTAAAGATTATTTGCATAAAATATCTATATTTTTAGTTAAAAATTATGATATTATTTGTGCTGAAACTTTAAAAGTTAAAGAAATGCTTATGAAAAAAGATAACTCTAAAAATATTAGTGATGTTAGTTGGTATGAATTTGTAAGACAATTAGAATATAAATGTTTGTGGTATGGAAAAATATTATCTAAAATAGACACATATTATCCATCAAGTCAATTATGCTCTAATTGTGATTATAGAAATTATGCTTTAAGAGGAAACACTAGTATTCGTGAATGGACTTGTCCTGAATGTGGCGTCTATCATGATCGAGATATCAATGCAGCGATTAACATTCTAAACGAAGGATTAAAGCTACTATAATTTCAATATATAGAACCGTGGGATTCACGGGGATAGCCTATCATATCTTAATGTAAGACGTATGAATATAATTTATTATTATTATATTGTTAGTAATTAAGTTATATTTATATGCATTTATTGAGTAGGAACCTTGATGACTTTTAGTCATAAGAGGATGTCAGGGAAGCATTATCTGGTGGCGTATTGAACGATGTTAAACAATTAAATCGTTACAATATCGAAGCCATTCTCTCTGTTCTTAAAGCATAATATAATGCTTAAGATATATATTATTTAAATAATTTTTTAATTATCGAAAGGAAACTATTATTATGTTAAATCAAGTAATTCTTCAAGGCCGTGTCAATTCTGAAGGTAAAGGTATTTATACTTACAAACCAGGCGAAGGCGAAAAGAGATCCATGTTACGTTTCTCTTTATCCTCTCAACGCAACTTTAAATCAAAAGATGCTGAATATCCAGATTGGGATAATATTACATGTACAGCATTTGGCATGACTGCCGATTTGATTCACAAAAACCAAGGTCAACAAGTTATTATACAAGGCGCTATTCGTACTGGTTCTTATGAAAAAGAAGACGGTACTAAAGTATATACTACTGACGTAATCGTAGATAGCATGTATTTTGAACATCGTGATGGTTCTGGTGCATCTGAAGCTTCTAACTTCGATAGCTTTGCCGATGCTCCAAAAGCCGACACAAAACCTGTTGTAGATTTATTAGGTTAATCTATGGTATACTGGGTGTGGTGGTGATCGCTGCACCCAGTTTTTCTTTTTAAAAAGAAAGGATACTAATGGATTATTTAGATAATATTGACCAGGGAATTAAAGCCTGGGAGGACGCTATCAAAAAAGAGCAAGAGCTAAAAAGTGACCTCGATAATATCGCGGGTCATGTCGGCGAAGCTTTATCTAAACAAAAATATGGTACACCATATCAAGTCGATTATGATGGACGACTGTTCCAATTCGTATTTAGAATTGGTATTTCAGGTAGACATGGACGTATCGATATGCTAACTACTTCTAATGGTTTAATCGTTAAACCTAGAAAATTTAAAGCAGAGGTAACTTTAAATAAAGATGTTAGCTTACCAGAGTCTATTAATGAAACAGTTCGTGCAGTATTATATCGATACTATGATTTAATTGCAGACGAGGACCACGTATACTAATGGCTGAACAAGAAATTTTAGTGCTCGAATATCCGGACAATGTTCGAATGCGAAAAGAAATGTACTTGAATGGCCCAAATCATTGTGCTCACGAGATTATCGACAATGCTGTCGATGAGTTTGTTACTGGTTTCGGCAAATGTATAACTGTAGAATACAATCCCGATACTCAAGTAATGATTATCACTGACGAAGGTCGTGGTATTCCGGTAGCGCTCAATGAAAAATATAAAGTTCCTCAAGTGCAGTTGGCTTTGGGCTCTTTGCATGCAGGTGGAAAATTTAATTCCATCAGTGGACAAATGTCTACTACTGGTGGACTTAATGGCGTGGGAAGTAGCTGCGTTAATGCGGTCTCCGAATATTTTAACGCCACAGTATGGCGTGATGGATATGAGTGGTCTATCGGCTTTAAAAAAGGTATCTTAAGTCAAGAACTTAAAAAAGGACGTAAGTCCAAAAAGACGGGTACCCGTATTGAATATCGATTAGATCCTGAAATATATCCAGATCCTATTAATATTAAAGATCTCGAGAAGAAGCTTAAACAATTGAGTTATCTTAACGAAGGTCTTACTATCAAATATAATTTAGGCGAAGAATGGGTAAATTTAAAATCTTCAACTCTTTTAGATTATCTAAAAGATATTACTCCTAAAGAAACTATCGGTAAAGCGTTAGAATTCAAAGGAGAAAAAGATAATACATCGGTTCATGTCGTATTAAATTATTGCGATGGTTTATATTCTAATACGATTTTAACGTTTGTAAATAATATTAATACTTTAAACGGCGGCGATCATTTAAATGGGTTTAAGGCTGGTATTGTACAAGCATTAAAAGAGTTAAATATTAAAGATTTAACACAAGACGATGCGATCGAAGGTCTTGTAGCTATCGTAAATATTAAGACGATCGAACCTAAATTCGAAGGTCAAAATAAATTATATTTACAGATGCCCGAGATTCGAGATCAGGTCAAAGAATTAATTTCCGAGTCTTTCGGAGAAGAGCTTAAAAAGAAAAAAACTTTTGCTAAGCAACTGGCTAGCAAAATTAATCTTAGTATTAAAGCTAGACTCGATGCTAAAAAAGCAAGAGAAAATGCAAGAAAACAGAAGAAAGCATTAAAATCTACTGTCGTAGAAAAGTTGAGCGATTGTCATAGCGACGATCCTGAAAAATGCGAACTGTTTATTGTCGAGGGTAAAAGGCAGAGTTGCTCTCGTTAAACCTATCTAATTGCGGGGAAGTTTAAATTAGTATTGGCAACTAAATTATTGTAGTGATATAATAATGGCAAAGCGTAATGGCTTAGGTATAGTAACATCGTCAAAACTATAAATTATCCGCAGCGAAATTACAGAAAGGTTTATTTAAAATGAATAGAATTGTACTTAGTAAACATAAAGATCATTATACTGTATATTATAACAATAAAACTTTTACTTATTCCATAAATAGGTATGGACCTTTTGCGCTTAAATTAGCAAAAAAGACATTAAAAGATGGAATAAAATATTACGATTATTATAGATGCTATAAAAATATATGTGTTTTCTTTATCTATACAAGAGCATATGGAGTAAAGAAAATGATTGTCGATAGAAATTCTGTTTCAATTTTAAATAAATCAAAAATATCCGTATATAAAGATCATCATGCTAGAACATATTATGCAGCAAATAAAAATGATAGAATTCATAGAATAGTAATGTCTTTAAAAAGACATGATGGATTAGTTGTTGACCATATAAATAAAAATGGTTTAGACAATAGAACAAAAAATTTAAGAGTTGTCGATGTTTCTATTAATAATAGAAATACAAATGTTAGAAAAACTAATATTTTTAATTGTCGAGGAATTACAGAAAGCCAAGACAGAGTATTTTGTTATTGGTACGATCTTAATAAGAAAAAGATGTCTAAATCTTTTAGTAAAAAGAAATATGGCAGAGAAAAAGCAGTAGAAATGGCGATTCAACTTAGAAAACAAATGGAAAAAGAAAACGGATATCTGTAGAACGTTCAGAGACTATCGAAAAGGTGCAAAACACAACTGAGTAGAGTAGATTTAAAAAATCTAAATGGTAGGACTTGTTTCAACAAGTAAGATATAGTCCAAGCAAAATCATCTCAAGATTCTGCGGGTGGGTCTAGTAAGCAAGCACGTGACCCCGAGTATCAAGCTGTACTGCCTATTTTCGGTAAAGTAATGAATACCGAAAAAAATGGTGGTACTGTTACATCTGACAAACTATTAGACCTTGTTAATGCATTAGGTTGCGGTATCGATAAATCATTCAATATCGAAGATTTAAAATATAACAAGATTGTCGTAATGTCAGATGCTGATGACGACGGAGCTCATATCATTTGCCTTTGGGCTACGTTCTTTTATAACCATTATCGAGAATTAATCGAAAACGGTTATATTTACGCAGCTGCTCCTCCTTTGTTTAGACTTGTTAAAGGCAATAGCCATAAATATATCTATACCAAAGAAGAGCTAGCTAAATATAAAGAAAAAGACCAATGGCATGTGCAATATATAAAAGGATTAGGAGAGATGAATCCTGATCAATTATGGGAAAGCACTTTAGATCCTAAGAAAAGACATTTGTATAAGATTACGATCGAAGACGCTGAGAAGTGTGCCAAGATGGTATCTGATATAATGGGAAAAGATAGCGAAGCTAGAAAAAATCTTGTGTTAAATAATTTTGGAGTCGAATAGTGGGTTTATTTAAACAACTAATTAAGACTATTAAAGATGTTAATAAAGAATATCGGAATGCGGCTGACGAGCAATACATTCCGTTAATCAGTGAAATCATCGAAAAAGGCGAATTGAAAGAAAATCGTACCGGTATCAATGCTTTTAGCTTACCGCATAAGATGCTTCAATTCGATCTCGAAGATGAGTTTCCTTTATTAACGACAAAATTTGTCGGACTTAAAACAGCAATTAAAGAAATGCTGTGGATTTGGCAAGATCAGAGTAATAGTGTTGAACTATTACGTAATAAATATAATGTTACCATTTGGGACGAATGGGAACGTAAAGACGGCACTATCGGTTTAGCTTACGGTTATCAGCTAGGAAAAGAATATAAATATTTCGACGTACTAGTTGAAAACGTAGCCAAGTTAAAAAAAGAAGGTAAAATTAAAAATTATCGTTTGGGCAAAAATGGAGAGATCTATATGAACCAAGTCGATAAGTTAATTTACGATCTTCACTTTAATAAAGGTAGTCGTCGTATGGTAGTTAGTCTATGGAACGTAGAAGATTTAAATAATATGGCATTGCAACCTTGTGCATTCTTAACCGAATGGAATGTTACTAATGGAAAGCTTAATTTGCTATTAAATATTCGAAGCTCCGATACATTAGTAGGCTTACCATATAATATGGCTCAATATGCGTTCTTATTGTTACTCATGGCGCAAACCTGTGGTTTAAAACCAGGATTATTTACGATCATGATTAACGATGCTCATGTGTATGAAAATCATTTGCGTGGCGCATTTATTCAAGTAGGTAATGTTAGCCATTATGCTCCAAAAGTCGAAATTAAATCTCGTGTTAAAAGTTTCTATGACTTTAGAATCGAAGATTTAATTCTTGAAGACTATGAGCATAGCGGCAAAATTCCTTTCGAGGTAGCTGTATGATCTATATGATCGGATGTATGAATTTATTTCATTACATTGGTAAGAATAACGAATTACTATATCATATCCCTAAAGATCTTGCATTCTTTAAAAAGAAGACTTTAAATAAAGTAATCGTAATGGGCCGGAAAACTTTTGAAAGTTTACCTGGGCTTCTTCCTAATCGAGAACACTGGGTTATTAGTTCTAGTGGCTTTTCTTATCCTGGAGTACGAACTTTTTCTTCTGTTGAAGAATGTAAAGCAGCTATACTTGAAGGATATGATTACTATATTATTGGTGGCGGAACAATCTATCGTGAATTTTTAAAATATTGCGATGCTGTTTATTTAACGGTTGTCGACGATTTTAAAGTCGGCGATACATTATTTCCGTATAGTAAAATTACTAGAGATTTTGCTTTAGTCAATGCTAAAGAAGATACCGATGAGAAATCGGGATTTAAATTCGAATTTAGAAAGTATATTAAAAAGTGAATAATTTTCTAAATATAGCCGGAACAATTGATGAGATCACTGTGTCTCATCAAGATGTTCACGGTCAAGATATATATAAAGCTTTCGTTACGATGAAGGTTAAAAAAAGAAATATTAAGATTCCAGTATACTTTAAAGATAATGTTCGCTTAGTATATAATCTTAAAGATGGTTCTCATATTAACGCATTCGGTGAAATTCGAACTAAGAATATTAAAACAGATACCGGTGTTAAATTAATCGTTTACGGTTATTTAACTCAAGCTAATCAACACGTATCTCAATTTAACGAGACAAAACTTAAAGGTAAGATCGTTAAAATTAATAAAGTTACGAATAAAAGCGGTCATAATATCTGTAACGATATTCTAATGGTTGAACGTAATAACGGCACCGAAAAAGATTTTATCCCGTGTGTTGGGCATAATCTTAATGCGAATATCTTACGTGATATTCCGCTGAAGACGAATGTCGAAATTACAGGTATGTTCGTTAATCGAAAATACTGGGATAAGGTTAATCAGTGCGAACGTGAGACATATGAAGTTCTCGTTAAGGATATCAAGGTAATTAGCAATGGAAATTGAAATTGAATTAAGCGACTTGCTCGTTAAAAATTTTAGTAAATATGCTAATCACATTGTATATGAACGAGCAATTCCGTTACTTAATGACGGATTAAAACCAGTTCAGCGACGTGTATTATTGTCGATGAATAATTTAGGTTTAAATAATAATAAACCGTTTAAGAAGGCTGCTAAAGTTATCGGCGATACTGTTGGCCAATATCATCCACATAGTTTAGATGGTCCTTACGGTGCTCTCGTTAATATGACAGCAACATTCTCTGCTAGATATCCACTGGGAGAAGGCAACGGGAATTATGGATCGATAGAAGGCGACAGCTGTGCTGCAATGCGCTATGTCGAAAGTAAGCTTAGTAAAACTGGAGATCTACTCCTAGGAGACACTAATGAAGCTACGGTGCCATGGATGCCGACTTACGACAACGAAGGGTTAGAACCAAAATATTTAGGAGGCTTCTTCCCTAATATTTTGTGTAATTACACTAACGGTATTGCTGCCGGTGTAAGTTCAATGATCCCGTCTCATAATGCGACAGAAGTTATTACGGCTCTTATTAAGACGATCGATCAAGTTAATAAGGGTAAAGATATTAATACTAAGTTCTTAATGAAATATATTAAAGGACCAGATTTCCCGACTCAAGGAATTATTATGAATCCTGACGATATTGAATCTGTATACGAAAATGGCAAAGGCAAGTTTATTATCCGTGGCCAGTATATGATTAAAAACAAAAAAGAATTGGTATTTACGACGATTCCTTATACGACTAACGTCGGCGTTATCATGACCGGTCTTAAGAAATTAAAAGAAGCAAAACTTTGCGGAGAATTTAAAAATTATTCAGCAAAGGGCGTTCTTAATATTTCGATTAAACCGGCTCGTGGTCAATCTGTCGACGACTTAATCAAGCAAGTCTTTAAGAAAACGAAGTTAGAAGATAACTTTAATAGTATTTTTACTATTATTTATAATAATAAAGTTATTGAACATATGCCGTTAGTTTCTATTGTTAAGAAATTATTAATTCATTATCATAATATTGTTAAAAATAAATTAACATTAGAGTTAAATAAAAATAATAAGTTGTTGTTTAGATATAACAATATTAAATTGGCGATCGCTAACAGTGCTAAAATTTTAGAACTAATTAAAACTAGCGACGAACCTAAAAGTGAATTAATGGAGCTTCTTAGTATAAGTGAAGAAGCGGCCGATTATATCTTAGGTATGAAAATCAATGACTTTACTAAGCTCAGTCAACGAGATTATGATACCAAGATAGAAGAACTCGAGACTCGCAACAAAGAAATTAAAGGCATTTTAAAAAATAGTACCTCGATTCTCGAGGAAGTTAAACGTGAACTCCAGAATGTTCTTAAGAAATATTTTAAAAACGATAAACGTTTAACGTTAATAGGTGAACCAGATGATAAATCTAAATAAACCTATTATTCGTTTTTCTGGTGCCGAAGTGTTTCGTGTTGCGCAAAATCCAGAAACATATTTAAAGATAGAAGATCGTGTATATTATTTCTATACAAAAGATAATAATTACTTGAATTACGATAGAGATGTTAATTATCTCATCGTAACAAAACACGGTTATTATAAATGTGTTCCTGGTATTATGTTCGATATCACAAGAACGAAGAAAGTAATTAAATTAGAAGAGGGCGATGCTATTTGTAGTATTTGCCCAATTTACACTAATTACTTCTATTGTTTAACGACGCAAAATCGTATGTTAATTGTCGATATCGGATTTAAGAACGAACATCTTCGAATAACAGAAAAATCATCGGGTAAGGCTAATTTTGTTAAGCTCGAACCTAAAGAAGAAATATATAAAGTCGTTAATAAGTTTAACGAAGATATGTCGGTTAATAGTTTATTATTAATCGATGAATTTAATAACGTTAAACTTGTCGATGACGGCCCTATGCGTAAGCTAGGAAAAGTTCCTAAACCATTAGGTAAGACTAAACTTAAATTTGCATTAATCATGTCAAATTTAAATAATAATATCTTGGGCGTCGACTACAAAATTACCTTACTTAAATATAAAGATTTCGAATCATATAAAAAGAAGTATAACGGTATGTATAAAATACATCCATTATTTAACGGACTTGAGTATGAAGAATACGAACTCGTGAAAGGTGTAAAATATTGAAAATCGACGCAATTAAACAGAGTTTAGCATCTTACGTCGGTATGTTCTCTGAAGTGCTAGAAGGCGATACAACAGAAAAGAATAAGCAAATTATTCAAGCTTTTTCTGAAGTAATTGAAGAACTTCTTAATGTCGAGGGAACAGAAAAAGACCTTGCAATTGTACCCGTACTTGGTGTATCATTAAGATACTTAGTAGAACGAAATAATCTTTATCAAGAAGCTACTGGCGAAACTAACAAAGATTACGTTCAAGCTATTAATCTTTTAGATAATATCATTAAGTCTTTTAAGGACAAGAAAGGAAGTACAAGTGGCAAGAAAGAAAGCTGAACCAATTGTCGAAGTTAGCAATTCTCAAGTCTTAACTGACGTCGAAAGACGTAAACGATTAGATCTTGTAATGGCTAACTTGGCTAAGAAAAAGAATAACATGGTTGTCGGTCGATTAAGCGATCCTAAAGTTCAGGAACAGCTTAATATTCGATTTATTCCGACACCATCTGTTAACTTTAATGCAGCGACTGGTGGCGGTTTCCCGATCGGGAAAATTACGACTATTGCTGGCGTTGCAGACTCGGGTAAGTAATTTTGCCCCTATAATTAGTGATAATTATATGCAAATTCTGTGATATGCTGGGAAGCCCATCGAGGTAATCAGCAGGCAGCCTAATGGCGCCCCAACGACTATCCGAAAGGAGTACGTTACATCTGTAACGGAAGCGCAGAACATCTTAATTAAGATGATGATATAGTCTACTCCCCTAATAAATATCGGGAAACCGAGGGTACAAAGGAAAACTAGTTTAGTTCTCGAAACAATCGGTAAGATGCATCGAGAAAATCCAGAAGGTCATTTTGCGTTATGGATTGAAAGTGAAGCATCTTTAAGCTTAGATTATATGGTTAACCAATTCGGTATTGATCCAGAACGATTCTATTTCATTCAATATGATCGAGACCATACAGCTGAAGATTGTATCGACCAAGCCGAAGCATTAATCCAAACTGGTGCTATAGATTTATTCTGCATTAATACTCTAAAAGCTTTAGTTCCTGAATCTGAAGCTAATAAGAGTCTTAAAGACGTAAGCGTTGCCTCCAAATACGTGCTGGAAGGCATATTGTAGCAATACAGTGTGAAAACCTAGTAAATTGCTGGAAGTTCTTAATAACTAATTAACTACAACATAATTAGAAATAATAAGTGTGAATGTTGTCGAAAGACAGAAAAAATAATTAGTTTGTCATATGCTGAAATAAAAGCTAGAAATAGTGCTAAATGACATAATAATAGATAATCAGCAGCCAATATTCTTAAAAGAATAAGGTTCAGAGACTATCCCATTGGCCAGACGCTAAGATATAAATATGGCAAAAGGAGTAGGGCCCTAATCTAGGGTTGGTGAAATCCCATTAAATCCAAAAACTAGGTATCCTATATGTAATAGGATAATGATATAGTCCGTGGCAAAAAGCCAGGCACGTATGAATAGCCGAATTATAGCGAAGTTCGTTTCGCTAATTAGTAAATATCATACGGCTATGATTTTGATTCAACATTTAACTACGAATATCGGTGGTTTTAGTATGTATGGCGATAATCTTGTACTCGCTGGTGGTCTAGCTATTAGAACCGGCAGTATGATGATTGTCGAAATGCGTAAAGGCAGTGTTCTTGATACTGACCCTATCGGCAAAGAAGACGGTATTAAGATTAACTGTAAAATTACTAAAAATCACTGTATTCCAGGTGAATTCCCGTATCGTAAATTTAGTTACTTTGCTATCTTTGGTCAAGGTATTGAACAAATATTAAGTACACTTGATGAGTTAGTCGATATGGGTATCATTCATAAAGCTGGTGCTTGGATGCAACAAATTGATCCTGGAACAGGAGAAGTGTTAGATAAATGGAATGGTAAAATGGCATTCCGTGAAGATATGCTTGCTAATCCAGATAAATTTAAAAAGTTGCTTAATATGGTTTCTGGTACGTTTGAAGATCTTAGTGAAAAAGAAGTCGAAGAAATTCGTGATTCTGAAGCTAAGCTAGAAGAACTAGAAGAAAGTTAATTATGTCTTGTTTGTTTGGCGACGAATGGTATTCGTGTCTCAGTATTACCGGTAATAAATGTACTGAGTGTATTAAGCACGATAACGAACTCGCAAAGACTAAAAGAAAACAAGTCAAATTTAAAGCCCGTCCTGATAAAAGGATGGGCTCTACTTTTGAAATGAAAAATCACAATGCTAATGAAGCATTAATTCATGACGTCGTTAATCGAATGACTCCTAATAGTGGAGCCGGTAAGATTAAAGGCGATCAAGAAATTAAAGGTATCATTAGCGTAAGTGAAGAATTAAAAACTAAAGTAGCCGATAAAGCTCGTGGGAAAAAAACATTCACGATCCATAAAGAATGGTTAGATAAATTAAAAAGAGAATCTCAAGACAAAGAGTTTTATTATCTAAAGTTTTGTTTCCATGAAACAGATGACGATGTATTTGTCGTAGTCGATCAAGAGATTATTATGTCGATGGTTAAGACTATGATAGAAGATAGACGAAAGGCTCAAGGAGCCGATCATCTGATTAAGCTTGCTACATTAGAAAAAGATAAGGCTATTGCTGAAAATAATTTACTTCGAGCAGAAATTGCTCTTTTAAAGGAAAAGTTGAATGAGCCTGTTGAAACAATATAGAAAAGATAGCGCGAAAGAATTATATAGTGAATTCTTAGAAGCATACAATCAATATCCTATTCCTGAAACTATTAAACGTAGAACTACTCCTATTAATTTAAATAAAGAATTCGCTTGCGATATTCTCTTTGTCAAAGATCCTATGGCAAGTGAATCTGTCGTTCTCGGAAAAGATTCCAAATATTATAATATTTTAAAATATCTTCAATCTAAGAATTTAAAATTAGAATCTAGTATTTGGATTGATTGTATTCCTTATTGTCCAGAAGTAAAAGTCGGCGAAGATATTAAAGTTCGCCCTCCTAACACTTCTGAACAAGCTGTCGCTAAACAATATCTAAACGCTTTAATCGATAATATGAAGCCGAAAATGATTGTTCTTTTCGGTAATATTTCATTAAAGATGTTTAAAGATGGCCCTTCTATCTTAGAAGAGCATGGTAAAAAATTTAATTTACTTGGCAACGATTTCTTTCCGTTGTATAGCTTGAATTATCTAGCTACTTTCGACGGAGAAAATAAGAATGCTGTCCAAGCTGAATTATTAAAAGATATCGATGCTTTAATTGATGATATCAAAGAGCATCATCCTGAATTAATAAAGGGGAAAAGTAAATGAGTGAAAAAGGTTTTGATATTTTCGCCGATATGGAAGATATTATCGTTAATGAAAACGATAACGAAGTTGTGGGAACAAAAGAAGAACCTATCGATCTTTTAGCTGATGACACAGTAGAGGATATAAAAGAAGACTCTCTCGATCTATTAGCAGAAGAAACTCCTGAAGAAGAAATTGTTTCTGAAGAAAAAGTTGCTTCTGTAAAAGAAGAGGAGGTTGCGCCAGCAACCGACAAAACTGTTTCTGACGCTAAAGAAGAACTTGTTGTCGATGAAGTCGAAAAGGAAACTGTATCCTGTGAAAAAACAGACAAATCAAAAACTAAAGGGGATTCTTTTAATAACGTCATCGATTTCTTTGCTAATCCGATTGCTGATCCGGATTGGGAAGATCTTAAGACTGAGATCTTAACTCGTATTGACGGTATTAAAATTAAATCTAATATTCCTCCTAATGTTGTGTTATTAATATCATCTGAACTAGATAGCTTACATAGCTATATCCATGATAAATTCATGGAAACAAAAACAGCGTTAGATAATTTAACGAATAAAGAAGACGGCGTTCTTACCGTTATTAAAGCAACTAATGCTAAAGGTTCTAACGAAACAGAACGTAAAGCATCTGGCGTTACTGCCGCTCAAAAATATAAAATCGGTAAAAATACTGTCGATTTATTCCAGTTGATTGCTGAAACTCGTGGTCGTTATAATTTCCTTGACGGCATCCTTAAACAAATTCAATTCAAAAAAGAATTGTTAATTACCGTAAGTTCTGCACTTAAAGTATTAAATAAGTAGACAAAATCTATCCTTTCTGTTATAATATCTATATATGAAATTAGTATCTTAACAGAAAGGATTTTATTATGATTACTCTTAAAGATATTTTCAGAAGTGAAAATGTTAGCTCAGACTTTTTTAAATCTAATCAATATTTAAACCAAGGTGCCAAATATTTAAGTATCGGTGATGTTACCGTATTACTTAACCAATTATTTGACGGCCAATGGTCTTTCGAGATTATTAAAAGCTGGACTGAAGTTTACGAAGCTTACGATAAAGAAAAAGTTCAAGGCAAGGAAAATATTCACGATCAATATTTTTACGTTCAAGGTCGTTTGACTATTAATACTTACGATAAAAACGGTGAACCAATCGTTATCGTAAAAGAAGATATTGGTTCTAATTGTCCACGTAAATCAGATAAAAAAGGTCGTTTCGACTACGCAAGTGGATATAAATCGGCAGTAAGTAGCGCTCTTAAAGGGTGTGCTGCAAATCTCGATATCGACGTTCTTAAACCAGAAGATGTCGAAATGATCAAGAATTTCGTTAACATGAAGAAAATTGTTACTCTTAAAAATAAATTGGGTAAAACATTTAACGAAAAATTAACTGAATTTACACAAGTTAAAGGTATTGAACCAAACGACGTATTAACGACTAAATATGCAGGTCTATTCTTAGACTTCTTAGGTGAATAATATGCTGATAACAGATCCTGAAGATAAGCTGTATTTTAAATGCCCTCGATGTGGAGGACGAACTTTTGAGAAAGTAGAAACATTTGAGTTTCGATATAATGCTCGACAAAAAGAATATTTACAGCTTAAAGATAAAGATATTTTCCGTTGCTTAAATTGTAAGCACGATGTTTATAAAAGTCAGATCCGATAAGGGTCTGGCTTTTTTGTTTTTGGAGGGAGTATGGATATTAATCTATATGATTACCGAATAAACATTAAGACTGCCGGTCCAAGTTTACAAGGTAATCTTAGAAGCGAATTATATTTCGCTGGATGTAAAAAAGCTGAGGAAGGAGATCCATGCCGAGGCTGTTTTAATTATGAATTGTGGCAACGAGAACAAGGCTCTCATGTGTCGATTCAATCTATCGTCGATCGATTAGAAGAAATGTGTAGTGTTAAAAGCGTTACGATAGTCGGAGGAGAACCGACCGATCAATTGGACGGTTTAATCGAGCTATGCAAATTACTTAAAAAATATAATTATCATATTCTCGTAATTAGTTGGCATACATATGAAGATATGTTACGTGACGATAAAGAGAAATATGAGCAATTATTTGATACGATCGATGTACTTGTCGATGGGCAATACGATGAACATCAACGTATTTACGACGATACGCATACAAACGTAATGCGTAGCTTTATCGGTAGCAATAATCAGAAGGTTATCGATTTAAGTAAATATAGTTTAGATAATAAGACTATTGTAGCTTATAACAATATTAATCAATATGAAGATATGTATATTAAAAAAGACGGGGGCGTTGGATTCCATGGAAGTAATCATTAAGGATACTTATTTTAATAATAAATTTAATTACGAACAGGAAGAAAAAGCATTTAAACTTTCTTCTGTGTTGACCATTAATAAAGACGATGCTGTTTTTAAAGCTACTGGTGTTGTAAACGAAGAAAATATCGATTTTGAGCACCATTTTGATTGGGACGAAGAAATCGAGTCCTTACTTAAACAAGCAATCGTCAAGAAAACGTCCTTAGAAAAAATGGACGAATTTAAAGTAATGGTCGATTCTTTATTGGCTCGTAATTTGATGGACCAAGTTTGGAGCAAATGCTATCAAGAATTCACGACAATGTATAAAGAAATGGAAGCTTGGCCTAAAGACTCCATTACAAGAGAAACTAAATTAAAAGTTTCATTAACGGCTTCTGCTGTAATGGATTTTATCGAAAAAATTAATTCAGCATTGCCTGAAGATGAACAAAGAAGTTTAGCAGACTAAAAGGAGACAAGGAAAAGTATGCAATTTAATAAGTTATCTAAATCTGGTATGAAAAGTGGTTATAGTCCACTCATTTGGATCCAAACATTAGAATTAGAACGTGGCGTTTCTTATGTTTTAAATTCTTTAAATGATGCCGGTCAAAATCTTGAAGATTTTTCTTTAAGAGCCGCATTCACTAATTCAGAAATTAAAAAAGTATATATTAGCGCTCAACGTTATTTATATGGTTCTGTAGAACTTAAAAATTTAGATTCGAATAATAAACAGTGTTCCTTCAATTATCTTAAAGATATTAAGAATGAAGTGAACCCTGATCTTAATAAATATGAAAACGTTCTTCTTGAAATCGGTAACGAAGAAAAGAAGAAAAGTCCTCATTTGTTTGTAGAACCTATGCCATTAAAGAATCCGATGTATTCTAAAATTCTTTTAGATGTCATGGCCTTTAAAGGTACCGGTGCACCAGTGTTTGTAGTCGCAACATTTGCTCCTCCAGAAGAGCTTGCTGAATACGCTTATAAAATTTCTTTAGATGCTTTGACAGCTAAAGAAATCGAGCTTTATTTAAATAAATATCGCACTGGCGACGAAAAATTACAATGTGTCGAAGCACTCCTAGGTTTAACATATATTCAAATGCTTCAATGTTTAGAATACTGTTCAAAATCTGGTAATATAAGCGTAGCAGATATTCATAAGTTTAAAACTGAAAACTTCGATGGAAGCATGTTAGAAATTTCTCACCCTACAATGTCTTTGAACGATATAGGTGGCTATCATGCTTTCAAAAAATATGTTTCCACTTTACCTAAATTCTATACAGACGAAGCAAAACAACTAGGTATTAAGAAACCTAAAGGCTTTATTGCTTTCGGTGTTCCTGGTTGCTCTAAAACTGTATCTGCAAGCATTATTGCGGCTACGTTAAAAGTACCATTAGTAAATATTAACTTAAGCAAAATTATGCAAGGTCTTGTCGGTGCATCTGAAGGCAATATGGAACGAGCACTAAATCAAGTAAGAGAACTTAAACAATGTGTCGTGCTTCTGGACGAGAGTGAGAAAGTCCTTGGAGGATTTGCCTCTAGTCACCAAAGTGATGCAGGAACTCTTGCTCGTGTAATGAGTCGTTTATTAACATTCTTGCATGAAAATGAAAATAGTTTTACAGTATTTACTAGTAATGATATTACTAAACTTCCACCTGAATTAATGCGGGCTGGCCGCTTGGATACTCAATGGTACTTTAGTGTTCCTAATAACGAAGAAGCTCAAGAAATCCTATCTATTTATATTAAAAAGTATGGCTTGAAATTCAAATCTAAAGCAGATTTAGAATATCTCGTTAATGCTATCGATCGTTTTACTGGTGCCGAAATCGAACAAACTGTCATTAATCTTCAACGTGTATTATTCGTTAATGACCGTAAAGAAGTTACTCAAGGTCTTATCGAAGAAGCAGTAATGACAATTGTTCCTGTCGTTAAAAGTTCTTCTGATTCTATTGCAGCTTTAGAAGAACATGCTCGTAAATTTGCAGTATATGCAAGCGAAAAGAAAGCGAGCTTACTCGAGCCAGTAAAAAAGCCTAGCAAATCTAATTATTTAACTGAATAGAAAGGATTTTTAACTTGGCAATCGTTACTTTTGACCCCAATAGTAATCGACAATTAAGTAATCGTAAGAAAGCAGAGTTACTGTTTGAAAAGTTAGATAAAAAAGCGGAAGAACAAATGAAAAAAGAGCTAGATATCTTAATTCGAGACGTTAACATTTGTCTTCAAAATATTTCAGATTTTAAAGTCCTAACTGAACAAACAGTTCCCGTATATAGTACTTTAGTCGATCTATTATCTAGTGTAAATAACATATTTCTTGACACTCCTAGCAATCCGCACTATAATAGTAGTGACAGCGAAAACATTAGAAATACTGTTAAAAAAGAATTCATTAAGAAATATTTTCCAAAAGAATTCGAATTTGTTCGTAAGAATAGTTAAGCAATTACGGCATATTGCCGTTTGCATATAGATATCTATATTTTTTATAAGGAGGACATAATTATGTCTCAATATTTAAAACAAAAAGTAGAAACTCTTAAAGATGTATCTCGCAAAGACTTCATGGATGCAATGATGGACAAGGAATTCAATAAAGACTTCGATATTGATTTCGACGGTAAAACACTCGATGCTTCTGGTATGATCGTTATTCCTCGTGACCAACGCGAAGTTAATGCTACTGTATCTTTCCATGATCGTAATCATAAAGCTCATGTAGGTCTTGTATTCAACGAAGACTTCTCTGTCGAAGTTCGTGGTGATTTCTATGGTTCTGGCACTAATATTAAACAATTTAGTGAAAAGCTTGGTATGATCTATAACTCTTATAAAGTAGTTAAAGCTGCTCGTTCTGCTGGTTATATGGTTAATATCATTGCTCAAAGTAACCAAGAAATTAAATTGGAATGCTTGGCATAATAATTTAAATAATGATATGCGGGGACTCGTTCCCCGCTATTTTATCTTTAGGAGGCTCAAAGATGAAAAAAATCGAAGTTACAATTAAAGCTGACGGTACTGTAGAATATGAAACTCAAGGTTTCGTAGGTCAAACTTGTCAAGAAGAAATTCAAAAAATTATGTTGAACGGTAAAACTGAAGAAGATTCTAAGAAAAAAGAATTCTATGATGGTGTACCTGAATTCATTAACAATATTTAATAAATTATAAGGCCGATAGATTAATTTCTATCGGCTTTAATTATTTAGGCATATGGCCTATAATATAATAAGATGTATGCCTAAGTAATTAAAATATTTAGAGAGGATTATATACTATGTCAGAATTATTAAAAAATTTAAATGAACAACAATTACCTGTCGCTAAAAAATTTGAAGGCAAGTTCATTGTTAATGCTGGCGCTGGTAGCGGGAAAACTAGCACTATCGTTACTCGCACAGCATATATGATCGAACAAGGTATTAATCCTGGTTCTATTCTTATGTTTACTTTCACTCGTAAAGCAGCTATGGAAATGAAAGAACGTATGATTGCTAAAATTGGCCCGCAAGCTAAAGCCGTTACAATTTGTACGTATCATGCTTTCAGTTCTATGTTGCTTCGTCGTTTTGCTCATCTAATTGGCTACGATAAAAACTTCACTATCGCAGATAGCGAAGATACAGAAAAAATTATTAAAGATTTCTGCGGTAAAAATTCTAAGCTATACGATATCGCAAAAACTCAAATTCCGGATTGGAAAACTCACGGTATTACAGTCGATGTTGCTCGTAACGATAAAACGATTCAAAACGATCATTTCACTGTATTTTTAGTTTACGAAAAATATCAACAAAAACTTCGTAATGATAACATGATGGACTTCGGAGATTTAGCAAATTATGGTTTAGAGTTAATTAGCAAATATAGCGAAGTTCAGGAATATGTTTGGAATAAATATACGTATGTCATAGCCGACGAATTTCAAGATTCTGGGCGTAAAGACTGGGAATATATTAATTGGATCATTCGTGGAAATGGTAATTTATGCGCAGTGATGGATAATAACCAAAGTATCTATGCTTTTCGTGGTGCCGATATTGATTTTTTATGTCAGTCTCTTGTTGATGATGGTTTCGAGCAATACGTATTGGAACAAAATTATCGTTCTACTTCTACTATCGTAGAAGCTAGTAATGCCGTAGTCGATAACAATCCTAAAATTATCGATAAAAAAGCTTTCTCTGAACAAGAGAAAGGTGCCCCTGTATTTATTAAAGAAGTTAAGTCCGATAAAGACGAAGCTAACTATATTGTTCGTGGCATTAAATCTTTATTGCGTAACGGTTTCGAGTATAAAGATATTGCTATCTTAGCTCGCACTAAAAAACAATTTGATTTAGTCGAAAAAGCTTTCTTACGCAATGCTATTCCTTATGATTTAATTTCTGGCGTACAATTCTGTACTCGTAAAGAAGTTAAAGATTTATTATGTGTATTAAGATTATTATTAAACGAATGTGATGAGGAAGCTTTAGAACGTATTATTAATATTCCTAAAGCCGGTATCGGTGAAGCTACTTTTAATAAATTAATGGTAGGGGAATCTAATAATGTGTTAAATAAAGCCAATTCTAATCTTAACGATATTAAAGGTAAAGCATATACTGGCGTAAAAACATTTTTATCCAAATGGAACGAACTTAAAGCTTACGCCGAAGAAAATGTATTACCTGGTCTTATTATTCGTAAATATTTAGAATTATTCGACTATCAAGAATCTCATATTCGTCCAGTATATGGTAACACTATGGAACGTATGGTTAACGTTCGCGAATTAATTCGTGTTGCCGATGCTTTCGAAACAATTCCAGAAGTTCTTGAGGCTACTATGTCGACAAGTCTCGACGTTGAAATCGACGAAGAAAAAAATGCAGTAAGTATGATGACTATCCATGCGTCTAAAGGTTTAGAATTTGAAGCTGTATTTATTATTGGCGGTAATGAAAGTCTATTTCCACATATGTTCTCTTACGATGAACCACACGGTATCGAAGAAGAACGTCGTTTATGGTATGTAGCTATGACTCGCGCTAAAGAAATGTTGATGATTAGCTATTTTAATTATTGCGTAATTGGTGGTGTACCTAAACGTATGCAACAAAGTCGCTTCGTTAAAGAAATTCCGTCTGAATATAAAGTATTTAAATCTTATAACAGTGAAACTTCTAAAGTCGAAAAAGTAAATGAATTGAACGACGTATTCTAATTCCTTGCTGATATTCCAATGGCTAAAGCACATCAGGTTCTTATATACACAAACTTTATAAAAAAAATTTGCACTATCTATAATGTACTTAAAGAAATAAGCTTTCTGCACATTTTCCTTGGTAATATAAATAGTGCCTAACAAAAGTTTATGTTTTGTTTAAATAAGGATTAGAATTATGTTTACTTTTACTTCTTTTGTAACATGGATTAAAGAACATAAGAAGCTTGTATTTGCGTGTTTGGTTGTTATAGCCGTTTTTGTTGCTATCCTTACATGGGGAGTAAGTCTTAAACAGAAATACGATCAATTACAAGAAAAATATTATGACGATAAATATCATGTTACAACGTATAGCTTAGAAGATCAGGCAAAGCTAACAGGCGGCGCCAAATTAAAGTTTGAGAACGAACGAAGAGATCTTATTTCACAACGTAGCACTCCTGTCGTACAAGAAGTCGTTCGTACTCAATATATTCAAGGAGAACAACCAGTAACTGTCGTTAAAGAAGTTCAACATGTTGCTCGCGGTGGACGTTCAGATTATATTTCTCAAGATACTCAAAATAAGATTCAAGAAAAATCTGACGAAACTAAAATTATCGAAGAAGAAAAATCTGTCGACGTTTATAAGATCAATCATGAAAAGAACTTAAAAATTAAAGTCGGTGCAACATATCTCGACAATAAAGCTTATGTGAACTATGGCGTTCAATATAAACGTGTCGAAGGTATTGTGCATACAAAAGATATGAACCCTGCTCACATCGATGGTGGCACTATCATGTGGACAGCTTATCAACGATAATGTGTGATATTATTAATCCTGGTCTTGTTCTAAATGAATATATTAAATCGTGTGGATATACTATAAAAGATTTTTCTAAGCTATTAAATGTAAGTCCGTTCGAATTAAAAAGAATTTGTAGCGGTAAAAAAGATATGCCATTTTGTATGCTAACTAAGTTAAGTTTACTTACTAAAGTACCATATCGAGAATGGCATGATATATTCTGGGAATATAAAGCCTATAAGTATAGTCAATTGATTTTAGATAAATTCCCAGTGAGATTTAAAAATAGTATCAATAAATTAGTAGGTTACGATTAAGACGGCCCCTTGTGGGTCGTCTTTTTTTATTGGAAAATATATAATGGAAATTTTTTACGATCATAAATTAAGAAAGAAGCGAATAAAAGAATTCGAATATTTTGTCGATAAGTATAAAAATAGTTGTGATCTTGAGATTATGATCGGGGAGACCAAAAAAGATTCCGTATACGGAGAGTCTATTTTTTTCGAGAATGGTCCAGCTATTATTAATATTAATTTCGATGCTGGTGAAATCGAAGATACTTTTATTCATGAGTTAGCTCATTGCATTACAAGAGAACGAACTCATAATTTGAACTGGCGGCGTCAATATAGAGAATTAAAGAAAGGATTGTTAAATGCAAAGTGAAATGTTTACTTTTTGCTTTCTACTTATTATTTTAATTGGCAGTGTCTTTTCTCTTATTTATACTATAACAAGAAATTCTGAAGAAAAAATATTTACATATCTAAGACATATTTCTTTTTGTGTGTCGGTAGTATCATTTGGTTTTTGTATTATTATAACTATTATGTTCTTAATTGCATTAATGACAAAAATAACGATGACATTATTAGGATATTAGAAAGGAGATTGCATAATGGCATTTATTGATTATGGCTGTTACATTTGGAAAAACGATGAACTATTATTGCCTAGAGATCAAAATAATAAAGCTAGAGAATATATCGATTCTTTAAAAGAAAAAGGATATTCTGTAAAGGCTTTTAATTCAGATGCTAGACTTATTGATGGGCATGGAGCAGTTTTTGGGAAAAACTTTGTTCTATCTGTATTAAAAGATGATTGTTGCTTTATAACCTTTGTCGATCATCAAAATAAACTTTTGATTCCTAACCGATTAGATAGTTTACTTAATCGAGACTGTGGAATCATATGGTTAAAATATCGAGATAAAAAAGAATACGCTATTGAATATGAGAATGAAGATGTTCATGTTATTATGACGACAGAAACTCCTGGCATTAAAAATTACGATGGACGATTGTGTAAATATATCATTATTGATAAAGAAACTAATGATGAATATATTATTATAATTGGTGCTCAATACGGTACTAATGCTAGTAGCTTAGAAGATATTGACGGCGCTTATACACATCCAGATGGTGAACCAGTCGAATGCGATGTTCTACGAGAGCAAAAACTATATGATGATTTCTTTGCCGTATTTAAAACTTTAAATAATAAATATGAAAGAGAAGAATTCTTATGGAAGTCTTGGGAGTGGCCATCTCCATATTTTAATGCATCTCGCTATTTAGAGATCAGCGACTATAGTTTTGGTAGAATTCGGAATCGACAAAAAGCGTTAAAGCTAGAAGGGCATATTCGTCCATTCATGAAGTATGATTGTGTTCCTATTAAGTTTAAATATCGAGGAAGACTAAGATAATGGTAACTAAAGAAAACTGTTTAGAAATTATAGGTGACATTGCTTCTACAATATTAGAAATGATAGATGAAGAACATAAAAAATCTGGTTGTTCTAAGGATCATGATTCTTCTTATTTTCATATTCGAAATAAAATAAATACAATCATTGGTATAACATCAGATGCTTATGATGAATTTGATTATAATAATATTTTAGATATGGAAAAGAAATCTAATGGAAAAGTTAAATAATGTATCGATAATTAGAAAAACTGTCGGCCAAGAAATTTCTTTCTATTATACAGTAAAAGAATATGGAATAACTCGTTATCTAAAAGTATCTTGGTCCGATTTGACTAATTTAGACGATAAAAAAATTAAAGAACTTAATAAAGCAATTAAACATAGTATTACTTATAAATATATCCGAGGCATTACGCCAAAAGAATATTATGACGGAGTTAAAGAATGTTTAGATTAACGCCATTACAGGTTAGTGACGATCTTAAAAATGGGAACTGTATTATTGTCGACGGTTTTTATGTTTACAAAGACAAGATAGTACAATTTACTCGTCACTTTGGTTATACTGTTAATAAAGGAACATATGACCAAAGACGAGGTTATATCGTAATGAGAAACTCAGATAATAAGCGTTTTGCTGTGTCTCATTTAAAAGCTAAAGCTTTTTTAGCTGAAGGAAAACCAATATATTCTATTAGCTTTAAAGATGGAGACAATAAAAATACTGATCTAGATAATCTTATTGTAAAGTACAAAAAAGAATCTAAATATTGTAAAGATTGTGGGACTTTACTTGGGCCTAATAGCAAAGGTAATGTTTGTTTAAAATGCAAACAAAAATTATCAGAACAAAATATTTGCTCAAAACAAGAACTTAAAGAAAGAAAAGACCGAATGAAATATGTCGACTTAAATTCTTTAGATCCTGTTCGAAAAAATAGAGCAGAACTCTATTTGGAAGGACACACTTTAGAATATATTGCTAATCAATACGGAGTATCGAGACAAGCAATTTCTTATAATTTACAACAAATTATTAAGTCTGGCTCTAAAAAAAATAATATTAAAGCAGAACTTAATATGTATCAATTAGAAAATGAAAGACTCAAAAAAGAAATTGCTAGTCTTTCCGAGCTTGTTAATAAATACATTAAAAATAACGAAGATATTCAATCTAAGGTCGACACTTTAATTTCTTTAGCAAAAGATCTCAATCAAGAAAATGTTCGATTAAAGAATTTTGTTAAGAAGCACAATAAAAAATTGACAATGACCGATCTTTAATGTATATTAAATGTATACTATTTTTGTTTTTAATGGAGGAAATCCACATGACTAAAAAAGAAATTGCAGCAGTACTTGTCGAAAAAGAATTAGTAGCTACTAAAGTAGCTGCAGAAGCTATCGTATCTGAAGTATTTACTATGATCGTTAACGAAGTAGCTAAAGGTGAAAAAGTAGCTATCTCTGGTTTCGGATCTTTTGAACGCGGTGAACGCGCAGCTCGTGAGGGCCACAATCCTGCAACCGGTGAAAAAATTCACATTGCAGCAACTAAAACATTTAAATTTAAAGCATCTAAAACTGCTAAAGACGCAGTTAATGCGTAATTAATTAATTAGCGGTATTCTATTAAGGATGCCGCTTATTTTTTAATAGGGGGATTTTAATGGCAAATGAGTCGAGCTTTTATGGCGATATTACTTTTTATCATAAAGGCCTAGAAGATACTCCTGAAAATCGAGAAAAATTTAAAAAAATTATCGAAGAATTCTGCGAAATATATCCTGGATATTACGGTAATACTGAGCTAGGCGCTAGTGATATTAAAATCGATGAGGATTTTGATTATGTCCATTCAGAACCTTTAAGCTTTACTTCGATTGGTAGATGGTCATATGAAAATAGTTTTAAATGGATATTAAGCTTTAGCCAAAAAGATATCGAAGACGCTAGTGCCAAAATGCCTATTACTTTTGATAACATTAATGATTATGTCGGTTTTGGTGCTATCGTCGAAGGTCGTGATTTCGAATCTGGTTGTGAATATTTAGCCGATTTTAACGGTCAAATTGAAATAACAGGGGTTGAAGAAGCAAACAACGAGATTAAAACAGTATCGACGATCATTAAAAGTGAAGAAAATGTATTAGAATATACAGCTGAAAATATCAATAATCATGATGACGGTTTTGACTACTTCGATTTTAAAACAGAATATGGCTTACAAATATTGTTTGAATATATTCAAGAAAACGATTCTACTACATGGTCATTGATTGAAAAGTATGCTCCTAATCTTGTTGATGTTCTTGAAAATACTGATGACGATAAGTTAACAAAAGTTTTTGAGATTATGATAGAAGTCTTTAAAAAAGCAAATATTACTGGAACATATTATCTTGAAGACTTTCAGTTAGAAGAATTCAGAAATAATAGAATCTTATATTCATGGATATCAGATAAAGATTTCGAAATTGTTTTTAGCGACATCAATAACAAAGTAAAAGGAATAATAGGTTAAATAACATGTCAGATGAATTGTTAAAAAGATTAAGAATTCAAAGAACTACATTAGCATTTAAAAATGGTGATTTGGCTAAAACGTTCTTTGATTTGGTCGATGAAAATGAGTTCCATAAAAAAACAGTAAATGATATTATTGAATTAATGAAAGAAAAGGAAAAAAATCATGAATAACAAAATTTTATTAACAGGTTTAGTATTGGCGTCTTTAGCAACTGGTAATGTATTTGCTCAAGGATCTAATATTGGTATTGGTAATACATCTAATGGTGATAATGGATTTGTACTTGGTGTAGAGAATCAAGCAGATTCTACAGCAACAAGTTCTTTTACTGCTGGATATAAAAACCATACATCTGGTGCCAATACTCTTACTGCAGGTCATTCTAACATTATTAGTAATGCAAATAATTTAACTGTCGGTACAGAAAATGCCGTAAGTGGAACTTCTTCTTTAGTAGGTGGCTATAAAAATATTTCTTCCGGCAATAATTCTATTGTTTTCGGTGAAGAAAATACTGCATTTGGTACTAATTCTTTTGCTGGTGGTAACAATTCTAAAGCAGAAGGTAGAAACTCTTTTGCTTTTGGTGCTCATGCTGAGGCCATTACAGAATATACTATAGCTATTGGCTCTCAGGCAAAAACTAATGCATATGACACTATTGCTATTGGTAATGGTGCATATGTTAGCGGTGAAAGTTCTGTAGTTCTTGGCCGTACAAATAATGTAACAGGCGCAGATACTGTTGTAGTAGGCGCTAACAATAAAGATATTTCTGCTGGACAAAGTGCTGTTTATGGTTACAATAATAAAGTATTAGACGGCTCTAAAGAGCAATTGATTTTTGGTTCTAATTCTCAGACCCAAGGTCAAGGTGCAGTAGTAGTTGGTTCCCATGCTAGTGCTACGGACATTGATGCATTAGCACTCGGTAATAATACTATCGCCGATTTACAAAATGGTGTAGCTCTTGGTTCTAACTCTGTTACTGAATTACAAGTTGGTACAACTAATATCAAAGATAACACAACAGATATTCGCTTCAGCAATTCTACATACGCTGGTAGCAATCCTGACTCTGTTGTAAGCTTTGGTACGCATGGTCGTGCTGGCGCTGGTGGTGTAACAGAATACACACGTCAATTGCAAAACTTAGCAGCTGGTCGAGTATCTGCTACATCCACTGATGGTATTAATGGTTCCCAATTGTACGACATTGCATTGGAAGCGCAAAAACACAACACTCTTGTAGATGGAACTAATACAACAGTTACATCTCAAGACAACGCTTTTGGGCGTAAAGAATACAAAGTTAACGTTAATCGTGATTTGACTAATATGAACTCTGTTCAATTTGGTACAGTTAATGATCCACAACGTAACTTCGTATCCAAAGATGGTATGCATGTATTTGATGGTGATGTAAACACTAACTATGCTCCTAATGGCATCAAGATTGAAAATACTGATAACTTGGATACTGCAGAATATAATATGGATGGCATCAACATCAATTCTAATGGCAAGAACGTTAAATTTGGTACTGATGGTATCAGCGCTGGCGATCAAATCATTAACAATGTAAAAGCCGGTGTAGCAAATACTGATGCGGTTAATGTATCTCAATTAAAAGATGTTCAAAGTAATGTATTAAATCAATCTAAATCTTATACCGATAGTCAAGTTGCTAAAGTTGGCGCTAATGCGGCCGCTTTAAGTGCATTGCATCCACTAGATTTTAATGCCGATGAAAAATGGCAATTTAGTGTAGGCTTCGGTAACTATAAAGGTAAAAACGCTACTGCTCTAGGTGCTTTCTATCAACCTAATGAAAATGTATTGTTAAGTGTTGGCACTACTTTAGGTACTGGTGAAAACATGGTCAATGCTGGCGCTACTGTTCGTTTTGGTTCTCATAGCTCTATGACTACTAATAAACAAGTAGCTGTCGCTAAAGAAGTTCAAGATCTAAAATTGCAACTAAGTGCTATTTCTCAAAAATATGATAACTTAGTTAAAAATCTTTCTGCTCAAAAAGCAGGTCAAGATGCAGACTTCGAATATAGCGATCTTCCTAAAGATCATTGGGCATATGATTTCGTTAAGAAATTATCCGATAAAGGCTATTTAAATGGCTATCCAGATGGTACATTCAAAGGCGATGCTAAAATGACTCGTTATGAATTTGCTGCCGCTCTTTGGAGAGCTGTAAATAACGGTGCTATTATCGATACTCAAATGGCTAAAGCTATTAAAGAATTTGAACCAGAACTTGAAGAAGTAAACAAAATCATGCGTTATCGTATCGATACTGTAGCTGGTAAAAATAATTCTGTTCACAAAACAGAACGTTTGCGTGTTAATAAAAACGACGATCCATTCATTCATATGAAACGTGATGATTATGGTACTAAAACTTATATTAATAAATAATTAATTATATAGCCTCCCTTAATTGGGAGGCTTTTAATTTAAATAAAGGTGATTTATATGTATATAATCAATTTACATAACAGATTATCTGGTCTATATAGAACATATGTTATAGATAAAAATGACGATTTAAATGAAAAATTAGCCAAGTTTGAAAGCCGCGTTAAAGAAGAACTTTTAAATTGGTATGAAGATGATTATTTGGAATTTAGGCTCGAAGTAATTGATAGTGAAACTGATGATATTCGAAATATTATTTGGAAATCTAAAAAAGGCTTCTTAGAAGCATGTTCTATCGAAAAATATATTCGTCATTTAATTAATAAAGAAACTTATCAAATTTGGATTATGGATTATGCAAATGATGAAAGCATTTGTAAATTTGCGGATTAACTATGTTTATACACGATCATTATAAAAAATTAGCAATAGAAGCTATTAAAAAAGATCTTAAAAATTTTAATGAAGACTGTTTAGAAGAAATTGCTTATAATGAAAAAGATTTTAATAACCGTATTTTTGTTTTTAATTATAGTAGCGATGTTACCTATTTGTATGTCGTAACTGTTCATCCTGACAAATCTGCTGATGTCGAACATTATTACAATGAATACGGTTATTCTGTTTTTAATGGAGAAGTTGAATAAATGAAATTTAAATGGAAAAAATTTTCAGAAGTTCTTCCTCTATTCGACAAATTAATAGTAGTACAATTTGATGAATATGAATATTATGTTGGTAGGTTACGTATGTTAGATGAAGATAGCGGAATAACTGTTATAAGTGAGAGTGACGAAACTTTGTTTAATATGCCAATTAAAAAATTAAATTGTTGGGCATATATCGACGAACCTCCAACTAAAATTAGAAAAAAATAGAAACTAATGTTAACTAAAGTTAAGGCAATTATTATTATAATGAATACGGTTATTCTGTCGTAGATGGAAAGGTCGAATAAATGAACGCAAAAATAATTTAAAAATTTAAAGGTTCTATTAATGGCATCGAAATTACCGATCGTGAAATTTACATAGAATGTGAATATATTCTCGACGAAATTGAAGATGTCTTAGATATCGAATTACCGACATCTTTTATTAAAGATTTTATTCAAATATATGAATATGTATTTTATAATGTAGAACCACAATATGCTCATGAATTAAAATCTGATATTATCTCTTCTTGGGACCAAGAAATTACAAATATTAAAGATTTAGAATTTAATCTTGAAGAATATAATGATCCTTGTCATTATTTCGCAGAATTAAATAAAAAAATTAAAGATTGGGATAATACGTATGGTAAATATCCTATTGATTTAAATTTAAAAAAATAGAAAGGTTAAATAATGGAACCTATCATTAGTCCATGGACCATATTTTGGTTGCAAGCATTAATCAATTTAGATGGTTTTAACCATTTTGCTTTCTTCTTTATTTTATTTTCAGATGCTCTTTGGTTATTCAATTTTATTGTAACTAATAGTGAAATAGATGCATATAATTCATATCTTGAAGTTGGATACAAAGAACTTAATTACGAACGCAAATCTAAAGAAGAAGAAGAATATTTAAACGCAAAAAAAGATATGGATCTTTTGAATAAATTCAAAATTCCTTTAGTTATATTAACTATTTTTAGCTTTATTTGCATTATTTTTATTCCTTCTAAAGAAATGATGATTGCTATTGTTGCTTCTAGTTATGTTACTCCTGATAACATTAGTGCAGCTAATGAAGTGTTTAAAACTAATCTAAATGATTATATTAATATTATTGCTGATGCTATTAAGAAGTAGGTGACATATGGCAAATTGGGCAGTCGGAAAAATGAATATTCGTGGCTCATTTGAGAACATGAATAAATTTGTTCAAGAAAATTTTATCGATAATTGTATTATCGAAAATGAAGATGGAAGCATAAAATCTGAAATAAAATATAATTATGAATTAGATTATTCTTTTGGTATTGCAGAATTTGTAAAAAAAGAAGATACTAGCGCTAAGAAATCATGCCTTGATATTTTAAATATTGGAGAAGCATTTCCTCCTAACAATATTTATAAAGTTAATGTTTCTTATAATCATATAGAAGATATTTGTTATATTAGTATGGTTATGTCTCATCGATATGATATCGATACAGAAGCATTTATTGCTTTATCTAAAAAATATAACCTAGATTTTAATACTGTCATTATTGACTGGAATGAATCTTATGCTCATAAATTAAGAATTGAAAAAGGTATTATTGTTAACGACGAAGCAATCGAAGAAAATGATGATATCTATTTTGAATTCTTTTAGGTAAATGGAGGTAGAATGGAAAGTCAATGGGAAGATGAAATAAGATTTAAAAGTGAATTAAAAAAATCTATTTCTAAAATGAATTTTAATTACTCAAAAAAACCTTTAATATATATTAGTCATCCATTTCTAACTCACGGAAGTCCTGAAGATAATTTAAATGCTGTTAATAAAGTTTTATCAGATTTAGTTTTAAGATATAAAGATCAGTTTATTTTTATCAGCCCGATTCATAATTTTGGCACTCTCGATGGTAAATTAAACTATGAAGATGGTTTAAAAATTTGTCTCGATCTTCTTGAACGTTGTGACGGGATTATCATGTGTGGTGATTATATCCATAGTAATGGTTGTATGAAAGAAATGGAACTTGCTGTAAGAAAAGGTTTACAAATCTGGAAGTTAGAGGATTTTAAATAATGAGAGATTTAATTATTATGCGAGGCTGCCCAGGATCTGGGAAAAGCTCGGCTATTAAAGCTACTGGCCTTGAAGCATATACTTTATCTCCTGATAGCATTCGATTAATGTTAAGAGCCCCAGAATTAAGTATCGCTGGCGATGTCGGCGTTAGTCAAAAAGATAATGCTTTAGTATTTGAACTTATGGATAGAATGCTCGTTAATCGAATGAAAACTGGTTCTCCGACTATTGTCGATGCTACTCATTGTAGTTCTCAGAAGTGGCATTCAAAACAAATTAATCGGTATAAGGAATTAGCTAAACGCTATAAATATCGATTATTCTACTGGGAACCTGAACGTCAGGATTTAGAAGTATATCTTCAAAGAAACGAAACACGACCTAGTTTAGATTATGTTCCTGAACATATTATTAGGACTATGTATAATAACTGGGTTAGTACTAAAATGCCGTCTGGTATTACTAAGTTAGATACATTAGGATTCCGAAGTGATTTTGAAGGTTTAAATAAAGATTTATCTGAAATCTACGATAAGGTAATCTGTGTCGGCGATATTCATGGTTGCAATACTGTATTAGAAAAATTAATTTACGACGAAAAATATAGTATCGATAACGATAAAAACTTATATATTTTTGTCGGCGATTATTTCGATCGTGGCATAGAAAACTTAGAAGTACTTAATACTTTATTTAAACTTCAAGATAAAAAGAATGTTATTCTTTTAGAAGGCAACCATGAAGCACATTGGGCTGACTGGGCCTTTGGTGAAGCCGATCAACGAACAGATAATGGAATGACACGTTTTAAGTTAACGACTTTAAAAGAATGGCAAAAGGAATATACTAGCGACAAAGAATTATCTAAAAAATTAAGAATTTTATATCGCGATATGATTCCGGCATTCTATTTTAAATTTGGTGATAAAAAATATTGTGTTAACCATGCTGGCTTAATGACTCAACCAGTCGATCTTATGGCAGCAGAACAGTATATTAATGGTCATGGTGCTTATGAAAGCGATGTAGCGTCTTTCTATGAATTATGCTATGAAAAAAGCGATACTAAGATCAATCAGATTTTCGGTCATCGTGGTGCAAGACGCACTGAACACAATATTCCGTTAGAAGGTCAAGTCGAATTCGGCGGATACTTAAAATATTTTGTGTTAAGTAAAGACGGCGAAGAATACAGCGGCATTCGAAACGAAGTTTACGATAAAAATTATATCGAAACAAATCAAAAGCTTCTTGAAGACTTTAAAGGTGAATATTATAGTACTGACGACTTCGAAGTGAATGCTATTGCTAATAGTCGACATGTGAAAGTTAAAAAGTTGCCTAACAATATTTTAAGTCTTAACTTTAGTGAAGAAGTGTTCCATCATTCTATTTGGAATGATATCACTATTAAAGCTCGAGGTTTATTTGTCGATGCTATTACTGGTGAAGTTCTTGCAAGAAGTTACGATAAATTCTTTAATGTCGGCGAACGTAATAATAAAGAAGACGAGATTAAAGAATTAGAATATCCTGTCAGACTTGCGATGAAAGAAAACGGCTTTTTAGGTATTCTAAGCTGGGATCATCGTCGTGAAGAATTAATTATTGCTAGTAAGTCGACTACTGAAGGTGAACATGCTGGGTACATTAAAGATGTTTGGAATTTAGTTTCAAAAGAAGTTAAAGAACAGATTGTTAAAATTATTAAACAAAGTAATTGTTCTGCCGTGTTTGAAGTAATCCATCCAGACGATCCTCATATCGTTAATTATCATGGTCGAAAACGTATGTATCTTTTAGATTTTGTACCGAATGTTTTACATATTGCTAACGGTAGAAATATCGATCGAGATTTAAGTGAAGTACTAAAAGGAGAGTTAAGTAAATTAATTAATTTGGCAAACGAAGCTGTATTTAGTTTTGTTAGACAAGAGATGGTTTACGCTCCATATCAGTTCGAACTCGGTGTCGAAAAGCTTACTGGCGGCTCCGAAGATATCGAAGGTTATGTAATTACCGATAATGCTGGCAAAATGTACAAAGTTAAATGTGATCATTATAATACATGGAAGCGTCGTCGAAAAACATTCCAATCATTTAAAGAAATCTTGTTCGACGAATCTATGCCAGAAGATATTAAATTAGCCAAGCTCGATCACATTAATAAGCGTACTTGTGAAAAGACTCCAGGTCTATTTAATACAATTAAAGAACAAGATTCTTTGTTCATTCAGTTTTTAAAAGAAATGAATTACGATCCTAATTGTAATATCATTCAGTTAAGAGAACTATATAACGACTATGTTAACAAGAGACATTAACTACGAAATTAGTCAATTTATAGCCGAGGAAGAAACAATGTTAAAAAATCAATATTATACTACTCGGCAACAAATTCTAGATATTATGTCATATATTGGCGGCATTAAAAGATTGTTAAAGGTACATACAGATCATGAATGCATCAAACAAAACATGGAAAAATTACAAGAGCTCGAAAAAGCCTTGGAAAAGGTATACATACCCGAAACCTCGAGAAGAAGGAATAAAGCTTAATGTTGCCGGTATTGAAATTTCAATAAATCAGTTGAAGATTAAAATCTAAATAGTGTATAATAGTATTATATATTATTAAAGGTGGTGATAATCTGATAATTGATCATTTAAATAATGTTGTCGTTCCTCAAAATATTAATAAAGAAGATTTAAATAAAATTCTTTATGGGCTCGGAAAGACATCCGACTTCGTCGAACAAGGTAAATGGAGAGTTAACGATATCCATCGATTGCTATTATATTGTCCGAATTTTAGCATCGAAGGTATCGGTAAATGTAAATATGAACTCTATAACTATCAAAAGACAGCCGTAAAAGAACTTCTCGATATCGATGAAGGCAGCTTAATCGTCGCAAGTTGCGGGGCTGGTAAAACATTAATAGCTATCGATCTGTACTTGGAACTTTTAGATCGTAAGAAAATAAAGGGTCCAGGTTTAATCGTAGTAAAAAGTAGTTTAAAAGTTCAGTGGTCCCATGAAGTTCAAAAGTTTAGTGATCTTATACCGAGTATTTTAGAAACTTCAGCAAAGGCTAAGAAAAACTTCGACAATCAGTTTGTCGGCGATTTACTTATCTGTAACTATGAAACGCTTAACGACGAAAAAGTTCGAGAGCGTTTATTGGCAATGAAATTAGAATATATATTTGCCGACGAAGTACAGTACGTAAAGAGCTATCAAGCTAAACGAAGTAAAAGCCTATATAAATTTAATAATGTAAAGTATACTTTCGGGGCGACAGCAACTCCGATTCAAAAAAATCCTCGAGATATATTTGGCATATTTAGATTCGTTAAAAAAGATTTGTTTACTAATATAAACAAATTCGATAAGCAATATGTCAAAAAGAATAGTCTTGGATATATTATCGGTTCTCGCAATGAACGAGAATTAACCGATAAAATTAAGCATAATTTAATTATCCGAACGAAAGAAGAAGTAAGTAGTCACTTACCTAAACTTGTCGTTGCTCAAAAATTCTGCTCTTTAGGCAGAAAAACGCAAGCTATGAGCGATCAGCTTCTCGACGAGATTAAAGATCTTAAAGCGCAACAAGAAGTTATGCTTGAACGATTTAATTCGATCGAAGAAGCTAGAAAAAATGAAGAATTTAATAAGATCGATAATATGATCTTAATGAAACAAACATTTGCTCAAGAACTTACGATTAGCGATGAGTTATTATTACTAAGCGATAGTAAAGCGGCACAAGAATACGTAAGTGGCGAAAAATCTGAAAAGATTGAATTGTTCTTAGACTTAGTCGAGAGTATTTTAAGTGAAGGCGAAAAAGTTGTTGTATTCTGTAAATATAGAACAGCACAAGGAATTCTTAAAACGTATTTAGAAAATCGTTTTAAGGGAATTCAGATCGCCTTTATTAATGGCTCTCACTCAAGTGAAGAACGATATAACCAAATGCAAAGATTTAATAATACACAAGAATGTAATATCATAATTGCTTCAAATTCTGCTTGTGAAGGGGTCAACTTAGGATCGGCTAAGTATCTCATTGAAATGGAACCAGCCGATAGTTATTTGATACAGACTCAACGTCATGGACGAATTGAGCGCGCTAGCAGTAATCACGATACAGTTTTTGTATACCAGTTAATTGCGACTGATAGTTACGATGAGATTGCATTAAAGATCGTGAATAAAAAAGAAGGATATCATTCTCGTATTATTAGAAAGGATAATTAATATGCTAGGATTTAATCTTATCGAAGAAGAGAAAAATTCTGAACTCGGTTTTACTGAAGAGCTTCAGAATTTCATCGACGAAGAGAATCGGAATCTTGCTGTCGTCAGCACTATCGATGAAGCAAATTATACGATTCGTCGTATTAAAGAACTTCAAGAACAAAAAGAACACGATATTGCTGAAGCTGAAAGAATGTTAAAGCTTTACAAAGATAAAGTTAAAATGTTTGTCGATAGTAAATGCAGTTCTTATGACTTCGAAATTGAACGGTTGCAACAAATGTTAGAACCGTATATTCAGTCTAGTCTCGAACAAACAGGTAAAAAATCTGTTAAGTTTATTGAAGGTACTGCAGGCTATCGCAAACAAGAAAAACTCATCGATCATGACGATGTCGAACTTGAAAAAGAAGTTAAAGGTATTGACGATGAAAAATACTTTAAAACTGTTACGAAATTCTCTTGGTCTAACCTTAAAAAAGATCTTGAATTTATCGACGGTAAAGTATTACTCAACGGTAAAGAATTAACTAATGTTCGATATGAAGATCGTGACGATGCTTTCTACGTTAAATAATTTAAAGGATAAATAATGAAATATACTACAGAGTTTATCCGTAAGTTGAATGAAAAAATAGACATTGTTAAGCTTGCCAATCAGTATACCAAAGTTCAGAAAGTTGGTAATCTATGGCAAGCTTCTTGTCCTCATCCCGATCATAACGACAAAACTCCGAGTTTTAAAATTTGGAATAAACATGGCGCTCAAACTTGGGCTTGTTTCGGTTGTCATGTCGGCAAGCAGAACACAGAAAAAAGGTTATTCGGTTCTAATGCTATTGCCTTCATCTGGTGGATGATGAACCATGGTGACAAAAAAGCAAGCTTCCAAGATGCCATCGAGAAAGCGATTCAGATTACTGGATTAAAACCTCAGAACGAAGAAACTGCTTATCTCGAATCGAATGAAAAGGAAAATCAAGGCTATATAGAAAATCTTAAGCATAGCGAAAAAGCTCAGAAGTATATTTTAAGTCGTGGATTAGTTGGCAGCGATGTTCGTGAATGGAATTTAGGTTACGATACTCGTGGCCGCATTACGATTCCGTTATATGATGCATATAATCATTTAGTTAGCTTCTGTAAAAGAGCTATCGACGATGAAGTTGCTAATAAATATTTTGTCGACAATAAGAATAAGTTCTTTACTAAAAGCCGCTATCTATATGGGTTAAATAAAATTAACTATAGTCTCGACTATATTTATTTAACTGAAGGTTGTTTCGACGTTATACTAGCAACTAAATATGGGCTGCAAAATTGTGTTTGTACGATGGGAACCATATTAGACGATAAACATGTTAATCTTATCGAATCGACTGGTTTAAAGCCCGTTATCGTATACGATCGAGATTGGCATGGTGAAAAAGACGTCGATCAGGCTATTGAGATGTTCGGTAAATATGATCTGTATCCCGATATTGTATGGCTCGACAAAGATAAAGATTTAGCCGATATGGCTAATATCTATAAATACGAATTGCCTGGTCTTATTAAGAATAGGCAAGTTCCATACTATCGGCATATACTTAAAGATTTTAGTAACGAATATGAAGATTGTCGCCAACGTGTTCTTAATAAATACAAAGATCAGTTAAGTATAGCGATGAGAAGCGTCGAAGAAGATTGTGCTGCTAAAGTAATTCTCGATAAAGAACTTAAGAGGTATGGCCTATGATTAAGAAGATTAAAGCATGGTGGCGAAAACTCACATCAGATCAGCCTCCAGTTCCTGAAGGATATTTTCGTTGTGAACAATGTGGTCAGCCATGTGAAGAAGAATATAAAATGGTATGCAGCAAATGTGGCAAAGTAATTTGTGACGACTGTGCTGTATACGACTTAGACACTAAAAAAATTGTTTGTCCGGATTGCTGGTAAACAAAAAATATGTTAAAATATACATATAGAATTGAATGCTAACATTAACGGCTAATGTTAGCTGTTAGTGTTAGCAGGTGTCTATTATGAAAAAATCTAAAAAAGAAAATAAAAATAAAAAATTTACAATTGAAGTTACCGAGAAGGGCGATATTCTTGTAACGACAAAAAATATCGATACAACATTACAGATGTATGAAATTCTCGGTCAAATTCAATATCATGTATTTAATGTAGATTCTAAATTACTCTAATCGTTAGATATGAGTATTTACGCAATTCATATGTGATGCAGGGCTCCTTTATGGAGCTCTTTTTTATTAGATAAAAAGGAGGCCTGTATGAACGATATTCAAAAATTCATTTCAGATTACTGCTATGATCGTTTAAATAAACTAGAGTTATCTGGTGAATATGTCGATCGTTTGCAGGACGAATTAAATACATTATTTAAATTAGAAATGGAAGAATACTTATTAATAGTATTCGACTATTGTAAATTTTGTCGAGATAAGAAGATCGCTACTGGATATGGTAGGGGCAGTAGCGTCGGAAGTCTCGTTGTTTGGTTATTAGAGATCACGAAAGTGGATCCGATTAAATATAATTTAAGCTTTACTCGATTTATCGGCGGACATAAGCCTGACATCGATCTAGATGTAGATGCCAATCGAAGAGAAGAATTAATTAGTTATTTATATCGTAAATATAAAGGTCATATTTGGCGAGTATATACTATCGATAAAAACGGCAGAAAACGGCTTAATCCGGTGAGTTACTGTATCGATAGACATAATACATACGAAGCTGAAGAAGTGAGCGGAGAGATGGCAATTTTGCAATCTGAGAGCATTCCTAAGTATGATATATTAAGCTCTTCTGTTGTCGGTAAATATCAGAAGATTATCGACGAACATAATATTAAGATTAATTTTAACGATATCGATGTATGGAAGTCGATATGGCAATCTGCTAAAGGATTATTTCAAATCGATACAGATTATAGCTCTGCTTGCATTAAACAGGTTAAACCTTGTAGTATCGAAGAGCTTAGTGATAGCCTGGCGATTATTCGATCTAAACATAAAGATACGTATGTAAAAAGAAAAAACGGCCAAAAAATTCTTTTAAAGGGCCATTTATGGGATTACACTGCAAGAACATACGGTATCGCTGTATATCAAGAACAATTTATTCAAATCATGGAACAATATGTGACGGGAGAAAGCGCATATCGTTTAATGAAAGATAAAGATCATAAGTATCTTGAGAATGTTGAGAAGATCGCTAAAGATAATAATATTAAAGAGCTTATCGATATCTATCTTGATACGACGTCATATAGTTACAATAAAAGTCATGGTATTGCTTATGCTTACATGATCTATATCGGAGCTTATTTACGATATTATTTTAAAGATGAATTCTTTAAAGTCGAAGAAAAAGAAGAAAAAGTAATCAATCGGCAATGGAAAGAAATCAAAAGTACTAGTAACTATAATAGTATTTTTGTCGACGACGAACTTGTATTCGGTTTTGATATCTTAGTCGATAAAGAAACATATCAAAAAATAAAATCGATCACTAAGAAAGATATTTTAATTAAATTAAAATCTCTACCAGAAAAAACAGCCGTAAAATTATTAGCAATGGGTGTCTATGAAGATATGTTATATTTAAATAATGTAGACTGTGTTAATTGCTATTATGATTTTTGTGGCATCAATAAACGTTTAGAATATTTTGACAAGCAGGGGGAATACTTAAAGTATTATGAAAGAAGCAATAAAACAGTTTAATTCAATGTTTGCAAAATATTTTCCAGATTTAAAAATTAAAGAATATTATTTATGTCAAAGAGGTATCCGTTATTATTCTCAAGTTCTTACGCGATTTTTTATTGTCGATAGAATTTGTAAACGTCTTGATGTATTTGAATCAGACTATGACAATATGGAATTATACGAATATTTGGCAGCAATAAATTTTGTACACGAAGAAGATAATGATCATGAGCAATTCGAAGAAATTTTGATGCAATATCTTGCGCAGTTTAATAACGATGCTATCAAAAAAGAATTTGCGACTCAAATTAAATTATATTCGAATTTTTTGGGTGAAAACTCATTGCATCGTTTTATCTTCTATCGTTCTGTAATCTGGGAAATATTTTCTGAAATTAGCAATATCTGTCCAAATGTCGACGATATATTTATTAAAGATTTTACTAAAATTATTTTAAGTTTTTGTGATTATGAAAACATTAAATTTAATCCATATAGTTTTATTAAAAATAAAATGGAAACTTCTGTCGATTTTTGGATTAACACAGATTACGATATTATATTATTTAAAAATCTAAAAAAGATTAAAGAAAATACAGATCCACTTTCATTCACAAGTTTTTACTGTGATAAATTCCACGATCGACGTATTTGGCCTAATATTATTGCGGTTAATCCTCAACCATCAGATATTAATCGTGGCGAGAATAAATTTATTATTTTTGTCGATAGCAAAGTCGATATTAGCAATGGGCAACTTATCGGAGAACGAGAAGGTATAAAAGTGTTTTCTCTTACCGATATTCCAGAATTTGTTTATAGCAATGCTAATTATGTTGATTATCTTGATGAAGCTATCGATATCGAATTTACGACAGGCGAAATTAAAGATAAGCCATTTAATTCTTTATTGCCGGTCGATAAAAAATATATTGCTTTGTATATGTTAAGCGATAAACTTAAAAATAAAATTGCTGGCAATTATATTGTCGGTGGTTCTAAAAAGTTTACTAACTTCGAATATATCGGTGATTACAAATTTAAATCAGTTGAGTCTGGCCGACCATATATCAATTATGTTAATAAGATTGAAAAAGGTAATTTATACTAATGAAAGTAGATATTAATCAAATTAAGAAGCTCTCCAAAAAATCTGGGAGAGCCTTTTTTAATTTCGATAAAAAATATAAAGATTTAACGGCCAAAGTATTTACAGATTTTAATACATTTATCTTATTAGATCTATATAGTACAGGCTCTAAATCATATAATAAAAAAATAAAAGATACACTAGAATATTATGAAAAGAATTATAATACTGATTTTCGTATCGAATTACGAGAAAGCACAAAAACATCGACTAATAGTCTGATCGGCCTTCCGTCTGTAATGCATAGATTCTATGCTGAAACAAAAAATAAATTTTATGTTTTATTTTTAATCGATGGCATAGAAGAAAGTATTATTTTAGAATATAAAAAGAATTTTTCTCGAGTTGATTATATTCATGAGAATAAAAAAATACTTGTTTCTAACTATATTAAATTTTTAAATAAGCACTCCAAGGGTTTATTCTTTAACGAAAATTTGGTCGATTTATTTTTCGATACAGAAGAAGCATTAGGTGGTTCTTCTATTAAAGAAAATGAAGAACTTGGTTTTACGATCTTCAATTTTCCATCTACTACTTGTTATTCTAATAGTGTTAACGATATAGTTCAAAAAGCTGATGACGGCGACAATCCTGATTATATTCATGAAGGTATGTCAATCAACGATTTCATTTGTAATAATATCAATGAATTATCGGCTACCGTAAATGATTCGACTAATATTACGTTCGATCCAAGTAAAGGCTTCGATAAAGAAGTGCAAGCATTAAGTGATTATCTCGGTTATAAACGGGATTTTAATTTGTTTACTAATCAAAAGAATATCATTAACGCTATGCACCGACATCTTAAAAAAGAAAAAGCCGGTTTCTTAATTTCTCAACCAGGCACTGGTAAAACTAGTATGGCTATTAGTATTGCTAGTCTATGGAAAAACGGTTTAAATAAAAATATATTCGTTGTGTGCCCGACGCATTTAATTAAAAAATGGAGTAAAGATATTAATATCTTAGCTCCTAATGCTAAAATATATGAGTGCAATAGCACTAAAGAATATATCGAACAGATTGAACCTGAAATTACTAAACGATTATCGACTAATTATATTCTAGTTAATCCTAATTGTATTAAACAATCCGTGATTAAAACTAGAACGACTAGTATCGATTGTTTACGTCATACTAAGAATGTGAAAAGTAAAGGCAAAGAAAATGCTTCTGTTCGTAATGATCGCGGAAGTGAACACGCATACTTTCATTACTTAGAATATTTTTCTAGAAGTATTCATAAAAAAGGTGAAAAAGAAGAGCTTACTTGTTACAAAGATTTCTTAGCTGGACAAAAAATAAAAGCTTGCTCTTCTTTAATCGATAGCAAGAAAATTGATAGCAAAAATACTCAGTCATATAAAGTTTATAATTATGTCGAAGATCTCGATATTAAAGAGCAAGAGGCTTCTAATTTTGCTAGTCTTGATTGGTATATCCAACGCAAAGGCCGTCATAATGTCGATATGTTAATTGTCGACGAGATGCACGAATTCTTAACCGGCAGTGCTCAAGGTCATGGCGCACAACGACTTGCTTCTTGCGCTAAAAAGATATTGGGTTTAACTGGTACACTATTTAATGGCTATGCCGAAAACCTATATAATATGTTCTTATATTTCTATCCTGAAAAGATTAAAAATGAGTATCAAGAATATATGAAGCGAGATCCTGAATTTCGTGGCGGCATGAAAAAGCAATTTAAAGATCGTTATAGCTATAAAGAAGTTGAATATACTCCTTATGATTGGCATACTCATAGAATTGAAGATGCTGCCGATTACATAAAAATTAGTCATAATTGGGGCCGATATTTAGATCTTCAATTTATCGAAAAAGATAGACCAGATGTTTTTAATGTTAACGTTGAATGTACGATTAAAACAAAAGATGCTCCTGGTATCAATCCTAATATCTTTATTAAGTTATTAAGTAATTGTTGTGTATTTATGTCGATGGACGACGTTAGTTCTGAACTCCCGGCTTATAATGAATCTATTATTAAATGTGAGTTAAATAAAGAAAATCTTGAAGCCTATAATAATTTAATCGGTAATTTATCTAACGCTATTGTCCCGGCTCGATATAAACATCAGGAAATTAAAAAACTTGCAGCTTGGAGCGATAATCCATGTTTCATTGCCGACGATTATATCGAATATCGTGGCACCGGTGTTCGTGATAATCATAAGCTCGACGAATTAATGAAAATCATTAACCATCATGATCAGGAATGTGTTCTAGTATACACTTATTATGATACAAATAACGATATTAATAGTATTATCTATGATCGTTTGCAACAGGAAGGTATTAAAACTGCCATTCTAAAGAGCTCGACTTCTGCGATGAAACGAATCGAATGGTTCGAAAAGAAAAAAGAAGAAGGCGTTCGTGTCGTAATTTGTAACCCTGGTATGGTCGATACTGGTCTAGATTTATTAGATTTTACGACTATCGTATTCTATGAACTCGATCAAAACTTCTTTACGATGCGTCAAGCAGCTCGAAGAAGTTATCGATTAAATCAGAAGAACAACGTAAGCATTTATTATATGTATTATGCTGGTACCGTTCAGGAAACTTTAATTAAATTCATGGCCGAAAAACTTAAGAGCGTAAAAGTTCTCGAAGGCGATTTTGACGATGAAGGTTTAAGTAGTCTTGTAAGTGGCAATCAAGATAATACTAATGCTATCTATAAAGATATGTTAGATAAAGTCGAATATGAAAATGATGACGACGTCATTTCTATTAATAAGTATGCCGATAAAGTTGAAAAGATTGTCGATATGGATAGCTTTAAACTCGATCGAATTATTCTAGCAAAGAAACCGTTAAAGAAACAAAAGATTAATCTTGATAACCAATATCATTTACTTCTTGATGTGCGTACTCGATTTGGCCATAACCAAAAGTTATATCGAAATGAAAATTCGTACAAAAAAGAATTGCAGAATTTCGTATCCAGTTTTTAATTTAATGTAATATATAATTTGACAACAGTCGAATTATAAATTATAATATAAGTAACAATTCAATAAAAGCGTATTTAGAAACTATCTTGTGTCTTCATAGGGATTGACGATGAAAATATGTCACTAGTTGCAACGTAAGAGTGCAAATATACATATGGAAACGTAATGGAAGGCATTGTATTATAGAGGCCCTGTATTTAAGAACTCTATAGTATGGACCCCGATGGCGCGGGTTACGAGCCTATAAAGGATATCAAAGCCTTGTCGTGACGATAATGCTATCCTGCTCTGATGAGTTAATATAGGTTAGGCGTAACAATGGTTGTGTGGTCGAGCGCATCTAGGAAAATCGACCCGGTGATCAGCTACATTTTGCGGACCGATATTTGATAAGAAATCAGAGGATCTGTAGTCGTTAACGATAGCGATTTGTGGTTGGATAGGATATGAAGGATAGCTATACGATACCGTTCATATCCCGGACCAGCAAGAGTAATTTTGTGTACTCAAGTCGGAACTAGCAGGATCAACGTCAGCGGGCAAATGGGATACAAGTCCGTATACAGCCTAAAGTAGCGAATGCACAAAACATTGCAGTTAAGATACAGAATGTTAATTAAGTTTAAAAAGCTACCATGGTTAAATAAGACCCGGGGGGACTCGTTGTTCCTCTTAAATAAAAAAAGAGGACACTCCTCATTGGTGAATACAGCAATAGGACGGGATCTACGATTGTGCGGAAACGCTAAATGTCGGGAAAGACGAGAGGAATACGTGAGTATTCTACAGACTAATATCGTAGGAAATGATCAAGAGCTTTAGTAATAAAGAAACAATCATTTCTAGTGAAGCAAAACTATACTATATATTAATATAGTATATATATATTTTTAACTAATTCGTTTACCCCCACGGGATTAGTCTATCTAAAACAGGAAAACAAAATATTATATTTTGTATGATATAAAGAATCTTAAATAGCTTTCACTCGCCATTTAGGTTTGATTCGACTGGCGTTTATGAGTGTTAAATAATGAGATGTTATGGTGCACAACATAACTTCTTTTAATTTGCAAACTCTCGCCAGTCGCTTGAACGTTAGATAATGGCGAGTGACCAAGAATAACATGTTCTATACAATATTGATGATTCTGAATCCTATGATTCATTCGCTAAGAACGTTTGATTCGACTGGCAGCTTGAACGGTTTAAATAATGAGATGTTATGATTGAACACATAACATCTTTTTAATTTACAATTTCTAGCCAGTCGCTCGAGTGTTAGATAATGCGAATGAATCTTCTAAAATAAGCTGGCGGCGATTCCTTAATAAGCTACAGCTAAACGTTTCTCTCGCAGGAAAGTTATTATTGTGTGGAATATAATATTCAAGCTATAAGATTACGTTTAGTACTTACAAACATTTCCTGTTAGGATAGGTTAAATAATATAAGCAGATTACGATAATTAAGCTACGATGCTAATGTAATCCGATTTTTAACAGTTTCATACATTACATAAGCATCTTTAGATCGATATAATAATAATGATTCATGGATTGATTGCGATCTTAAAAAAAACTTAATCCAATTAGCTTATTTTAAAGAATATTTAAAGGCTACTCTTGCGGTCAAAAATAATTAGTAATATTTAATATTTTGTTTAAATTACGTAACAAAAAATTTAAGATTTGTACTGCTAGTATTTAGATAATTTACATGCACACACCTTTTGCCTAGCAGTACAATATCTTATTTGAACAGATTATTATTTAAATAGTCTGCTGAAATAAGATGTTGTAATATATAGATGTTTCAGAATTAAATCTATATTATTTAAATAAAGGTGATATTATGCGTGATGCATATCAAATACGACGAGTCATTTGGCAAGGCGACCGATTCTATTCGAGTTTAAGTGGCGATCAAATTCGTTATCCAGAATTCTTTATCGAACACGTTAATACTGGTTGTATTATGACGATGGAAGAATATAATCGTATTCGTAAGGGTCAAATTGAAGAAGCTTTTGTCGATCCATTTCCCGATAAAAATGCTTTCATGATTAATTATGTTAAAGATGGTTTAGAAGAAATCTATGACGATTTTAGCGATTCTCTCGACTATATGACTCGAGAAGATCTTATCGGTAAAGATGCTGCCGATGGTAGAATATGGAAAGTTGTCGGCGGAGAACTTGTTGCAGTTGACGATAAAAAATAATCGTGCTATAATAAGGATGTAGTCAAATGATACCTCTCTATCACATCCTTTCGATATGACTACAGAAAAGAGTGTCCTAGCATAAATCGATCACACACACAAGCCAACTGCTAGGATGCTCTTTTTTTATTTAAAAATTTATGATATACTTTTAATATAGTAAATTAGTTCTTATTTAAATTAAAGGTATTATCATATGAATCTAGAAGATGTATGCAATTATTTAATCGATTTATTATTATGTGATCAGGACTCTTTAGAATATAAAGAAGCTGCTGAATATTTTAAAGCCCTTGAGTAAGGGCTTTTTTAATGGAGAAAATTAATGAACCATATAGAAGACGTTATTCAGTATATTAAGGAACAGAGACCGAATATCTCACCTAAGAAATTACGGTATGCTTTATATCTGTTATATGCCGATTATTTAACGGCGACAGAAGATGGCTATGATGAATTATTTAACCATAACTTTTATACGGCGTATGAAGGACCGATGCCGGAAGGATATACTTCAGAATTTGTATTATACGATACTGACGGCAATAGTTCTCGTTTAGATCAAGAGCATAAAGATTATATCGATGAGGCATTATCTAAATATTATAGTTTACCTGAAATGTTTTTAGAAACGATATCGAGTCAATCTTTAGACTGTAAAGCAACATGGAAACATTGTAAAGATCATATTAAGATAATCCCGAAAGAACTAATTTGTTTAAATCAAGAATATAATCGTATTATTTACGAATGTTTTGAAGGGAAATAGTATATGGCTCAAATATCTCAATTAATAGAACAGGCTTGGAAACATCTTGCTTCTAAGAATATTCCAGAAGTAGCAAGAGCTGCTTGGTTCGGTAATATCATGCAAGAGTCAACTTGGAATCTTCATGCCGATAATAATACTCATCGAGGATTATGCCAATGGGATAAAGAATATCGTTGGCCACATTTTCTTAACGAGTTTAAAGGCAACGAAGACAATCTAGAAGATCAGTTAAACTTCGGTTTATGGGAGTTAGAAAATGGTCCTTTAGAATGGACTCCGGTTAATGGTGACGGTTATCCTAAGTGGCCCGAGATTAAACAAATGACCGATGTTGCACAAGCGACATTGGCATTCGAACAATGTTTCGAACGATCTGGTGGAGCTAACGTTCCAGAGCGTCAAGGTTATGCTCAAATGATTTATGATCATTTCGTTAAAGGAACTCCGTTAAGCGACGATCTGTTAGGCGAAGTACCTGCTTCTTCTGGTTCTAGTACAGGTGGTGCAGGCAGTAGCGGTGGTGTCTATAATGCTACGGCTCCTTCTGATACCGGTACTAGAAGTACGTTTGTTACTAAAAAGAAAACTCCTAAGTATTACGATGTTTTTAATGCTCAGAAATTAGCGATCGGTAAGACTCCGTGTCAGCCTGTCTATCCCGATATTGTATCGGTATATAATCAAGTACCAGAATGGGCACTCGGTAAAACGTTAGATAGAACGACTGCCGATAATAAAGAAGTTAAGGATGCAACCGAAGTTAAATCGGTTTCTCTTAAAGACGGTAAAACTGGTTTCGAATCATTAATTACCGATAAAGTTACATTCGGTAAAGATAAAAAAGAAGATTCTAAGGATAAGCCTGTCGATAGCACGACAAGTGACGTTACTAAGACTAATGATAAGAATACTTCTGAAGCCAAGAAAGAAGATTCTGATAAGAAACCTGAAGATGCTAAAGTCGAAAACAATACATTAAGTGCTCAAGATAAAAGTCCTCAGAAGTTAAATCCGCCATTGTATGCTTATGATACAATCGATGTCGACGACTGTTTTAACGTCGGTTTGCCGATTACGTCGGTAGCTGCTTATGGTAGTGAAGCTGCTAAATATCAGATGACTCGTATGCAATCTATTGCACAACGTCAGATTCAATTTGATCCGACTAAGCATGATAATGCCGTTAAGGTACCGACTCCTGGTATGGTGCCAAATCCGTCTGATCCATTCCCGACAGATTTACGTATCCGAGATTTAGAATTACATATGCCTCGTATCGTAAAAGAAAGTATTAAGGCGACAGAGTTTGAATTAAACACGGCTAAAGCTCTTCTCGAGATGGGTGGCGACGTCGAAAAACGTATGGTTCAAGTCGAAAATCATTTGTCGACCGTAACACGTTATCTATTTAGATTAGCTAGTATTATCCCGATTAACGATATGTATTATGGCGGCAATACTCTATATGAAAAGTATCGAGCTATTCGCCAGCTTACGGACGACAGAGTTGCCGACGGTATGCAAACTCAAATCGATCAGTATATGACAAGTACTCGTATCGAACCGATTATCGGTCAAGTGTACGAGATCCTTAATCAAGTCGGAGCTAATCTTAGTGTCTTATTGGATAATAATCAGTTGTCGTATTCTAATATGAAACACTACTGTGATTTAATCGATATTAAACGTTATCAAGAGCCGTTAAAATTAGCTAATATTGCTGAAGGTGCGTCTCTTACTAAAAGCGATCCTCATAAAGATCTTAAAGATGAATGGCCTGAAGGTTTTAAGATGGACTGGAAACCAGTACCTGTCGAAGAACAAGTTCCGATTATTAATTGGCGTCAGTCGATTATCGATGACGGATCTAAACTGATGAACTCTCCTTCGATGTATGGATCAGGGTTGGCTGCTGGCGCGGCTATGACTGGCGACACTAATAACTTATTTTATTTAACCGCTGAAGAATGCCTAAAATCACAGATTCCATTATTTAAAAAAGCAGCTGAATCTGCAGTGAGCAAAATTAGTAGCTATAAAGATCAAGCTAAAAATATAGCTAAGTCTAAAGAGTCTTATGTTAAGATGGAAGAGGCTATTAAAAATGCCGGTGTTCATAAAGATATCAACACTGTTGTATTAGCTGTTTTAATGTGCCTATTAAATACTTCTGATTATGATGGTATTATTAATAAGATTAAAAGTGTTACTAAGAAGCTCAAAGATGAATCTTTAATCGATAATCCTTTACTAGTAATGCTAGCCTATTATTATAATGAAGCATATATTGCTGGCGATAAACCGACTAAAGATCCGACTACCGAGCTTAAAAAGCATGAAGATCTTAAGACTCGTTTAGACTTTGTATATGCGTTAACGAATAACTCTGGTAATAATAATAGTGGCGGCCAATCTAAGAAGTATTTTAATCTCGATATTAAAAATCAAGGATCTTGGACGTTATCTCAATTCTGGGAACCGTATACGATTAACGTTACCGGTAAGCGTGAAGAACCAATGGATCCGCATAACTCGTTAGAAAAGCTTATTGAATTATGTGTAGCATATAAAGAATTATCTAAAGAGTTTTATGCTACAGAATTCGATAACGATAAATGGGGCTTCTTCTTTGCGGCTCAATATATTCCTTCTATTAGTTTATCTGGTTTCCCTGGTGAAGTTCGTTCTAGCCATACACATCAAGGTATGGACGTCGTGTTTATTCCCGATTCTCCTAAGCCTGAGATATTATCGATATGTGACGGTACAGTAATGGATACTGGATGGGGCTACAATGCCGTAATGGTTAATGCTGCTAATGGAACGAATAAAACGATCGTATATATGCATATGGCGCAAATATTCGTTAAACCAGGCGACACTATTAAACGAGGTCAACCTATCGGCATAATTGGTGGTATGGGTCCTGATGGCCCTAATACATATGATGAGCATCTTCATATCGAAGTATGGTCTGAGCTTAATCGTGGCGGCACATATGGTTCTATCGGTGATTTATATCCTGGCGTATTCCAAGATTACTGTAATGCATATATTAAAACTGGCAGTCAATTAAATTTTGCCGATTTTAAAAAATAATATACTTGCATTATTTAAATAATTGATGTATAATAAAGTTGTATTTAAGGTTCTCTCATTATCTTAAATACAAGAGGAGTATCCCTGAGCGTCCCCCCGTGTTCAGGGACTTCCATGGCATCTATGAAGGTAATAGTCTTCATGATGCCTATCATACTTTTCCTCCTCTATATACGCGTATGCAGATCGTGCGTAAACAAGACAAACCTCCTAAATATGAAAAATCCCTTAATAGCGTGATTCTAGACACACACCCCATGTCTTCTGTTTAGTTTGCCTCCCTTTCTAATATAATAAACTAACGTTTCATGATAAAACTCCTTTCTCCTTATAATTGTCTTGTGGTCTGCATACGCAGCTCCTTAGCGGGATAGTCCAATTGGTAGAGACACGAGTCTCATAAGCTCGTCTAGTGTAAGTTCGACTCTTACTCCCGCTCCCATAATGTTCCCCAGTAACTCAGTTGGTAGAGTGGCAGACTGTTAATCTGTAAGTCGCAAGTTCGAGCCTTGCCTGGGGAGCCATTTTTATATTGCAGAGTAAAACAGCATGGTAAACATATCCATGTCTGAAATGGTTTGATTCCATTCTCTGCGACCATGGAGAAGTGGCCGAGAGGATTAAGGCTACAGTCTTGAAAACTGTCGTACGGAAACGTACCGTGAGTTCGAATCTCACCTTCTCCTCCACATATATGTACAGGTGGCCGAGTGGTTAAAGGCATCAGACTGTAAATCTGACGACATTGTCTACGCTGGTTCAAATCCAGCCCTGTGCACCATCATTAACGGTATGTAGAATTCAGTATTAATTCTATATGCCGTTTTTTTATGCTCCCTTAGTTTAATGGTTAAAACGGGTCGCTTATAACGGCTTAATGCGGTTTCAACTACCGCAGGGAGCACCATTATGTCTTATTGCATTATATAAAAATGTTTCCCCAAAGCATAAGAATATATATTGTAATAAGATATTTTTATAATACGCAGCACTACTTAGTTTTATTTTATTTAAGAAAGGTGAGTTTTAATAGTAATCTTTCTGCATATATAAAACTGCTTATACATTACATTATTTTAAGTGCTGCGTATTTAATATCTAATAAAAGGAGATTTAGTTATGAGAAATCTTACAAACAATACTTCACTCGAAGATATTATTTATGATTTAAGAAATGAAGATAATAAAGAAGATCTTGCTCTATGGCTAGAAAATAATGTCGAAGAAAAAAGTAATCAGTATGTATACGATCAAGGATACGATGATGGTTATGATAATGGCTATGAAGAGGCTATGCAAGAAGCAAAAGAAGAGCATGATGATATGATTGACTCCTATAAGGCAAGATTTAAAGAAAGATTAAAGAATATTTCTGGAGAAGAATTAAAAAAGATTTTCGAAGAAGTATTTAATAGCAATTAATTATGGTTAAATAATTATGATACGAAAGTTTAGAAAGAAAAATAGTTATAAAATTTATCGATGCTGTTCTAATTATGCGATAGAGCATGTTGTTCCTAGTGTGTCTGGAGAATTAAATGGAAAAACTATTATATATAAGACAGCTAGTGGATGTGAACCACAAAAGATTTTTAGATTTAGACACGTGAATTATAAAAAAGCATGCAATATGCTTATGTTTTTTAATCCTAAAAAATAAAGTAGGTGGATTATAAATAATGGATGCAGGAAAATTTATTGTTGCTATAGGCGTAATAATTCTTTTAATTAGCGTTGGTGGAATTTTGATTTCTATCTTAAAAGATGTTATTAATGACTTAATTAAAGATGGACCTGATTTAGCTTTAATTATGCTGGTATTTTCGTTCTTTGGTATTGTTATCGTTATAGCCGGATTATTAATTAGTTATTTATTTAAATAAAAGGAGCTTTTATATGCTTACAAACATAATGTTTGGAATAAGTTTAATATTAGTTATTATCGCTATTATTTATGGCGGAATTCAAGGACTATTTAGCCTTACAGAACAAGATCCTAAAAAGAACAAAATCTACAGAGGAATTCTTTTAGTCGGCGTAGTCTTTTTATTTTTATCTTTGTTAGTAAAATAATGTGAGGTAGTAGTTAATTGATTATTTCAACGATTGTAATGAGTCTAATAATTTTGTTCTTTGCAGTTATGATCTGCTGTTTAATTGTTAGTTTACACAATAGTACAGGTTCTGGCTATGACAAGGAAGACTAAACAATTCTGTTTTTATTTGTATTTATTTTTAACGTTAGGATTTGGAATTCTTGGACAATTCTTTGAATTATTTAATTCGTTTTTTAGTATACTGTTAATGCCGATAGCTTTAATATCGGCGGTGCTAATATCGATTGCTTTTCTTGTTATCGTAATAGGAGCAGCATCGTATGTGATAGAATTATTTAGTATCGATACTATATTCGGTTTAGATAATAATCCTGATACGTTAGAAAAAATCATTAAAAAAATTAAGCCTCCTAAAAAATAGGAGGCTTTTTTGATTGGAGAATATAATATGAAAGGTATAGCCGATTTTTTCTTTTTAGTATTTATTATCGCAATGATAATTTATTTTTATCGTATGTTTAAAAGCTGATAAAGTAAGTGGCATATCGTCCATCTTCTTTATTTAACATTAAAAGCTTTTGACCGGCTTTAGAAAATTTACGTCCGTCTACTGCGTAACGATCACTACCACATAAAGATGGATTAATAATCATTTCGACGCCTTTAAGGTCGGCTTCTCTTGAATGATGAAAATGACCCATTACTATATAGTCTGGTATTTGTTTCGTAAATAATGCTAGGTTATCGATAGCTTTATTAAAATTATCTTTATGGCCATGGACACCGATAATACGTTGTCCACAAACATTAGCCGTGATAATTTCATCGTCGACGATATTTTCGTTGAAGTGAATACGATCATTTCCTTTTAGTCGTTCTTTTAAGAACCAAGGAATGATATCGCTAAAAGATTCACCGTTCATTGCTTCTTCTTTAGAAGGAGTTACTCGATCATGATTTCCACGACAAAAATATAATTCTAAATTAAATTCTTGGCTAAGATTGTTAAATAAATGACTTAGCGCTTCTGTTACACCGATAGTTTGTTCGATAAGATTTTCTTGAGATTCGATTCGTGTTTGAACATGAATGCCGCCGTTAATCATATCGCCTAAGGTTAAGATGTGAATAGTTTTAATATTATTTAGTAAGCAATATTTTCGTGTCTTATTCATTAATTTTTCGACACGTTCATCGAAAATTTCATTGTTAAATTTATTGAAAAAGTTATCGCTTACTTGTCCACGATGCCAATCACTTAATAATAGTACAGCTTCAGACTCGCCGCTTTGAAGATCTTTAAATTCGTATTTAAGAGGCTCGATTTTAGAAATGGCCTCGACGATTAATTCTTTTAATAAGAATTGATTGCTAATCGATTTTAAATGTTTATTAAGTTCAGATCGGTTTTTACTATTCACGTTTTTAGCATGTGCGTTAAGAAGCATATCTACAGCTGCCGACGTTAGTTTCTCGTCGGTCGATGCTGGCGCTAGATTCTTTTTAAAATCGTTGAAGTAACTATTAATCGTCGTAACATCAAGATCTATTTCAAAAAAAATCTTAGCCAAAGCACTAATTCTTTTTACCGTTAATTTATTGTTTTCTTGTTTAGCAAGATACATGCGATATAACCAAGAGACTAAGTCTTCGTTTGGCTCTGCCGCGAATAATGATTCATAATTTATATTTGCCATATTATTTAAAATACCTCATATTAAATAAGTATAATTAACTATTACTATTATATCTTATTTTTTGGCACATGTAAAATATATGAAGAGTTTTCTATACCATAAAATCATTTGTTTGTCTTATACAGATTTGGTATAATAGATTTAGTAGTTCTATGTTTTATTAAATACTATATGTAGTATATTATGCGTAATATATATTCTGCTCTATTACATAGAACACTTTCTTTAACTATCGCGATTAATAAGAAAGGATTAATGATATGAAAGTATTGTTTGGCGGAGATAACCGGATATCTCTACCTAATGACACTAGGATGATCGGAACCTTCATCGAAGGTATGGACGAGCTCATTCCTAATGCAAACGGAAATCTACAGTATGTACATTTTAAGTATGAAGGACAACAACCTTTAAAAGTTTATACTTTAAAACATTTATATGCCGACGATGTAAAAATTGTTACGGTTACTCCTAATGTATATTGGATGACAGAAGGAACTGAAAAAACCGATATTCAAATTGGCGACGTTGTTCGTTTCAATACATACGATAAAGGTTGGAAAGTAGCCGATATTACCGACACTGTAGAAGATGCGTATTCTATCGAATTTGCTAATGGATCTCGTTCTATTATCGTCGAAGGTTTCGAATTATTAATTAAGAATGAGGTTTAATTAATGATCGTAATTAAGAGAGACGGCCGCAAGGTCGATTTCGATAAATCTAAGATTATTGTAGCCATAAGTAAGGCACAACATTCTTTACTTAAAGATAATGAAAAAATAGCTAATTCTATTGCCGAAGAAATAACGCAAGAAGCTCTTATGCTCCAGGAACTGGATATTAAGCGTATCGAAAAAATGGTATTCGATCTTCTTGTTAAACATAAACAAAAAGACGTAGCTCGTGCTTATGAAGCGTATAGAGCTGTTCAAGAATATCGTCGTAGAGAAAATACATCTGATAAAGCTATTTTAGGCCTTATCGATGGTACAAATGTCGACACAATTAATGAAAATTCTAATAAGAATGCAAAAGCTGCTTCTACTCAACGTGATTTAATTGCAGGCGAAGTGTCTAAAGACATTGCTCGCCGACAATTATTGCCTCGAGATATTCTTGAAGCTCATGATAATCGTAGTATTTGGATTCATGATATGGATTATTTAATCCAGCCAATTCCAAATTGTTGTTTAATTAATCTTAAAGATATGTTAGATAACGGAACTCGTATTAATAATAAATTAATTGAAACACCTAAATCTTTCCAAACGGCTTGCACTATTACCACACAGATCATAGCTCAAGTGGCATCCGGACAATTCGGTTTAACTGAATAATCTGCCGAATTAAAACAATACAAATTTATATTTTATTATAAAGGTTATGATATATATCATGGCTAACGAGGAAGGTTTGGAAATGACTAATCTCGTGATTATTCAATAAGGAAGGTTTGGAAATGACCAATAAAGAAAAAATATATTTTTTAAAAGATACTATTGAAAAATTATATACTGATGAAGGAAGAAATAAATCTTATATTGCTAATTTATTAGGTTTAAACAGATCATTATTAACAAAAATAATTAATAATGAGTGGAAATTAAGACAGAATAAATCAAAAAGTTATTTAACTCCTTCAAATCAAAAATTTGCAAATAAGCATCGTGAGTTTATAAAATCTAAATTAGATAAAGATTTTACTGTCTCTGAAATCGCAAAAATATTAAATGTTAAACCAGATTATATTTCAAGAACAATTGCTTCTGGTGATGAAATTATAAAAAATGCTATTGTTGAAAATCAAAACAGAATGCATAAAAAAGCAGAAGATAGAAGAAATGAATATATGAACAAATCTTCAATGCAGTATATTGATATCGATGAAAATTGGAAAGAAATTCCAAATCATAATGGTTTTTATGTATCAAACGATGGACAAATTTGTTCTTTTAAAAAAACTTATAACAAATATGCATTAATGACACCTTGTTTAAATTCTAGAGTTGGTAGATACTATGTTAAAATAGGAGATAAAAATCTTTCTGTTCATAGACTTGTTGCAATTTGTTTCGTAGAAGGAAAAACAGAAGAAAAAAATACTGTTAATCACAAAGATGGAAATCCATTAAATAATCATTATACTAATTTAGAATGGGTTTCTCAATCAGAAAATAATAAACATGCATACGATGTACTTAATAGAAAAAAAAATAAGGCTCATTCAAGAAGAAAATTTAAAAAATTAATTTTAAATGATAAATATGAATTTAAAACAATAGAAGCTCTTGCAAAATTTTTAAATTTATCTTGGACTCAAACATCTAGGTATATAGATGGCGAAGTAGCAAATAAAAAATATAAAATTGATATTATTGAATAATTGTATCGACTAGACGTATTGATTGCAAAATTCTATTGCAATAAGGAATAGTCAGACCATATTTTGAGAATTCGACTCTAATATGAATTGGGACAATCAATTAATGGATTTGATGAAATATTAGCTCCATATCTTAAAAAATCTTATGATAAATATTTAGAAATTTTTGAAGATGAAGTAAATAAAGAAAAAATTGCTGAACGTATGATGATGAAGGAATTAAAAGATGGTATTCAGACTATTCAATACCAAATCCAAACATTGAATACTTCCAACGGTAGAGTACTGGCCCATTGTTAGAGTAATCTAATAATTGCAGATGGTGAACGTATAAATGTACGGTGTATAATTAACGATAGTGTTTTGTAGGAAATGACAAATAATAATTATGCTAACTGGGGAAACTTATATATTAATATAAATAATCCAGTGCCAAGTCGAAAGAGGGATCTTTTGAAAGGTCAAACGACTAGAACATACCTTCTAGAACAGAAGATGAAGTTCGTACATATAAAGTGAAATTCTTTATATGGAAGCGCCATCCATCCTATTATTAGTAGGATGAAGATATAGTCTACGTAGAGAACGGCTACGCAAGCTCCGTTCGTTACTTTATTTTTAAATTTTAATCCTAATGGTGAATATGCTAATTACGCTGCATTAATTTGTGAAGAAGTATTAAAACAACGTATTCAAGGCGTAAAAAATGCTGATGGTATTTATGTTACACCAAGTTTTCCTAAATTAATTTATTGTTTAGATGAGCATAATATCCATGAGGACTCTAAGTATTATTATTTAACAGAATTAGCTGCTAAGTGTACAGCTAAAAGAATGTATCCAGATTATATTTCAGCTAAAAAATTAAAAGAAGTACATGATGGAGAAGTATTTACTTGCATGGGCTGCAGAAGCTTCCTTTCTAATTGGAAAGATCCTGAAACAGGTAAATACAAATGGGACGGCCGTGAAAATATCGGCGTCGTTTCAATTAATCTTCCACAAATTGCTATATTGGTACGAGATGCAGAAGATAAAGAACAAGCATTCTTTAAATTATTAGAAGAACGTTTAGAATTATGTAAAAAAGCATTAATTTTTAGACATGACCGTCTATTGGGAACGACATCTGATATTTCTCCAATTCATTGGCAAGATGGTGCATTAGCTAGATTAAAACCAGGTGAAGTTATCGATAAATATATTTCCGATGGTTATAGCACTGCATCACTTGGCTACATGGGTATTTATGAAGTATCTATTTTATTAACAGGTGAGTCTCATACTAAACATCCAGATCTTGTTACTAGAATCCTTGCATTTATGAAAGATAAATGTAATCAATGGAATAAAGAATATAATATTGGATTTGGTTTATATGGGTCTCCTGGTGAAAGTTTAACTCATAATTTCTGTAAAGCCGATCGTGAACGATTTGGTGAGATTAAAGATGTAACTGATAAAGGTTATTATATAAACTCATTTCATGTAGATACGAGAGAAGAAATTAATGCTTTCGATAAATTAAAATTCGAAGCTCCATTCCAAGAAATTTCGACTGGCGGATGCTTGAGTTATATCGAAATGCCTTCAATGCAAAATAATACTGAGGCTGTATTAAGTATTATTAAATTCTGTTACGATAATATTATTTATGCAGAATTTAATACTAAATCAGATTATTGTCATGAATGTGGATTTGAAGGTGAAATTATTGCCGATGGGCATGGCGATTGGGTATGTCCTAAGTGCGGCAACAAAGATCATAGCAAGCTCGAGGTTTGTCGCAGAACATGCGGGTTAATATAAAGGCTCGCGTTAAATCATCTATATGCGGGAACGTCCTTAGAGAATTGACTACTAAATTATTATAGTGATATAATAATGGCTGAAGTAATTACTCAGGTACAGTAAAAAGGTTAATTATTGGATAATCCGCAGGGAAGCTTCTTATATTATATAAGAATAACCCTCAACGACTACCATGGTGAGGATATTATTATGATAAAAGAAATTGAAAATTTTACAGGTTATTATATAGAAGATAATGGTACTGTTTGGTCTGATATTGTTTCGAGATCTAAAGATAAAATCAGAAGAGAAGAAAAACATAGATTAACGCCAAGACCATTACCTAATGGATATTTAAGAGTATATATGAGAAGAGACTCTGATTATAAAAGAGTCGATATGTATATTCATAGACTTGTAGCTTTAGCTTTTATCCCAAATCCAGAAAATAAAAGATTTGTTAATCATATTGATACAAATCGTTCTAATAATCATGTCGATAATTTAGAATGGTGTACATCAAAAGAAAACAATCAACATTCTATGAATTTAGGTCATTTATGTAGGAATGAATCTAATGGCAGATTTTATTCTGGATTAAGCAATGATATTTAAGGTATAGTCTACTCCGTTAAAAAATATCGGGAAACCGACGGTATAAAGGATTTAGGAGATAATTTCTGGAACGAAGGTCGAACTAAAGAAATTCAGTCTAGAGTACTCCATATTTAAAATTAATAGTTGCATTTAACGATTAAAGATAGTATAATAAGCTTAGGCATAAAAGAGTTCCTTTTAATTATAAAAAGCTGAAGAAAACAATTACTCTTCGCCTAATTATTATTTTGAAATGTCGGCATAAAGAAGTTCCTTTTATTAATATTATATTGGATGATCTTACTTCTCGCCGACAATTATCATTAAGAATAATGGTCGTAATAAATGAAGTTTTGTATGTCTTTGTTTATTACGGCCATTATTTTATTATGTGGAGGAAAATATGATAAACCAAAAAAAACGTGATGCAATCATTCGATTATTTAAGAGAGTGTTAATCGAAGACGGAATTCATCCTGTTAAACGAGATAAGTTATTTAAAAGCGGTATCTATCTTGTCGATGAAGCCGTTAATTATTTAACAGCTAATGATAGTAACACATTAGTAAGCGAATACGGTAATCAATATATCGATCAAATTAATAAATCTACATTGCATGGATCTATTAAAGCTGTCGATATTATGAATTTAGAAGAATTAGAACTACATCAGGCTTTACATTATTTATCTGTATTTACTCATCAAGAAAATGGAAGCTGTTTCGATACAATTCCTGTCGATAAAGAATTTACATATTTACCTAACGAATATTTAGGTTTAGATAAGGATCAAGATCCTGTTAAGTTTACGATCGTATATCCGATTACAGTCGATGAACTTGTTGAAAAAGTTAAAGGACTTGTATCCGGTATTGCATTAAAACAAGAAACTATTGAATTATTGATGGAAATTATTCCGTCTTATATTAATAAGTTTTCTATTGACGATTTTAAGAATAAAGAAATTAAAGCCTATTTAATTGACGCTGGTTATTATACTCCATCTAATGCGATTGATTTAATTCGTTATATTTATTATAAAAAAACTGGTAGTACTCTTTTAATCAGTAGTAAATATAATAAACAAGATTTTAATGTTAACAGCTATCGTTATAACAGTTCTAAGCTTTTAGCTTCTTTTGCTGAAAATTATGGTGTCGAAACAATTGCTAGAACGTTTAATCGTTATCGCGATTTTTGGATTATGCTAAAAAAAGATAGTAAGGCTAATGCTAAAATTATCAATAAAGCATCTAAGTTGGCAAAAACATTAAATATTCCTTGTAAACAATTGCCTCTCGACAATATTGTAAGTCCGTTTGTTTTAGATAAAGATATTGTAAAAGAATTAAAGAACGTTACTTTATTTAAGAAAATTTCTTTATATAATTATTTGCTTAGCGAATTAACGCCGTCAGAATATAAATTATATAATATTCGAAACGGTAAAGTATTCGTTAAGAAATCCGGTGAAAGATGTTATACATCGGTTGCTGCGCGTCGTTTAATTCTTATCGCTAATAGCATTAGAGAAGATCTTAAAGATAAAGTCGAAGGTAAGAAATTCTTATTATCTAAATATATTCAATATGCAGTACCGACATCTGAAAAGAATTTCATCGGTAATGTTCCGATGTGTTCTAAGGTTAATGTGACAAATAAATTCTCTTTCGGTATTCATTGGTTTAATCAAAATGGATATCGTACTGATTTAGATTTACATGCCGAATCTAAAAGATTACATATTGGTTGGAATTGCGATTTAAAAAATAATGCTGCTGCTTATACTGGAGATGTTACGAATGCTCCAGAGCCTAACGGTGGTGCAGAAGCTGTTTACTTTAAAGATGAATTTGCCGACGATACTGTCGTTATAACTGTCGATAATTTTACTGGCTTTAAAAATATTACGACTAACATATTCTTTAATTGGTTTATCGATAAAGAAGTATTAGATGAAGATACTATTTTAAGCATCGATTCTGATTCTTTATATATTAAAGACTTTACTTTAGAAAGTAACGAAGTAATGCTCGGTCTTATTCGCGCCGATAAAAATGGCAAGAAAGAATTTATTTTCTACAGTAGCCGATTAAGCGATCAAATTGTTACGACATATAATCAAAAATTAGAAGGTATTTCTTCGGCGATCAATTCGACTATCGATAGTCGGTTAATGTTAGAAGATTTAATCGCTATGTGCGGTGGTCTTATTACAGAAGATCCAGAAGAAGCCGACTATAATTTAAACGAAACTAATCTTACAAAAGATAGTTTTAATTTCTTATTTTAAATAAAGGCTCCATATGGAGCCTTTTATGTTATCAAAAGGATTACTATATGAAACTAATAGTTATTGATGGTGGCGACGGTTGCGGTAAAGCAACTCAAGCCAATAAATTATATGAATCTTTAAAAAAAGAGAACTATAATGTTCATTTAATTAGTTTTCCTGATTATGAATCTGAATATTCAGCATTCGTTAAATCTTATTTAGATGGAACGTTTGGTGGAAATGGCGCCGTTAATCCCAAAATTGCCTCCCTTTTCTTTGCGATGGATCGCTATGCAGCATTTCAAACAAAATATAAAGAATTATTAAATCAAGATGACGCAATTCTTATTTGTGATCGTTATACAACATCTAATGAGTTATATCAAGTCGTTCGTTATGAAAAAGCAACTGCTCAAGATCAGTTTTTGCAATGGCTTGAAAATTTTGAATATCGCTTATTGCAATTACCTAAACCGGATTTACTTATTATGTTACGCCTCCCTATCAGAATCCGATTAAACTTACTTGCAGAACGGAAAGGCAAGACTGGTGGTAATACTGGCGATATTCATGAAAACGATATTGAATATTTAAAGAAAGTCGATCATGCATATCAGAAGATAGCTAATCGGTATAGTACAATTATGATTAATTGTGCCGATCATAAAGTTATTCGTGATATCGATGTGATCGCAAAAGAAGTATTAAAAAAAGTTAAGGAGTGTGGAGTGTTAGATGAACAATCCTGAAAAAGTATTTATTTTAATGGTCGACGACAAAATCGAATCTCTTTGGTATAATGAAGAAAATATTCGTGAAGAATATCAGAACTTCTTGGAAGATGGATATACCGAAGATCAAATTTATGTAAAAACTTGTTATATTAATGATTTTAATGAGTAATAAAGAGGTAAACATGGTTGATACGGTTTATATATTATTTATTTGTTCTGATGATTATGATAATTCTGTGTTGGGCGTATTTCAATCTTTAGAAAAAGCTGAAGAAAAACGCCAAGAATATATTGATAAAAACTTAATAAGTAAAGATATGATCTTAATTAACGAACAGCATATTATTCGATAGGAGAAAAAGCTATGAAAGTATTTTTATCTCAACCGATGCGCGGTAAAACACACGAAGAAATTTTAAGTAATATTCGTGAAGTTCAAGAATTTTTAACTAAATATCTTGACTCTACGAATATTGAAATTATCGAAAGTTATTCTCCTAAAAATAAAAGTAAAGAACCTTTAGTCGCCCTTGGTGACTCTATTAAGATGCTAGCGAATGCCGATTTAGCAGTATTTTTAGATGATTGGAACCAATATCGTGGTTGTATCATCGAACATCATACAGCTAAGATTTATGAAGTTCCTCATATCTCTGTACGAAGCGAAAATGGATTATTGAAAGTAGTTGAAAAATAATGAATTACGGACAAATTCGTGAATACGATATTGCAAATGGTCCCGGTATTCGAGCTACCTTATTCGTAACAGGATGTTCTCATCATTGTTATAATTGCTTCAATCAAGAATATTGGGATCACGATGCTGGAGAACTATTTGATGAAGTGGCGGCGCATAGACTTGTCGATTATTTAAAACATCCTCAAGTATCTGGCTTAACTATATTGGGTGGTGAACCATTTGAAAATGTCGACGGTCTTGTATCTTTTATCAATAAATATTTAAAAGATCAAGAATGGTTCAAAAATAAAGATATCTGGTGTTACTCTGGATATACGATTGATCAGATTATCATGGATCCTAAAAAGGTCGAGTTATTAAAATTAGTCGATGCTCTAATCGACGGTAAATTTATCGACGAATTAAAAGATCCGTCTCTTAAATTCAGAGGATCCTCTAATCAGAACATCTGGAAAGTGATATATAAAGATAATAAAATTATTATTGACGAATATAAAGAATTTATGTAATATAAAAGACTGTATGCATATCGGTATAATGAGTCGAAATATACGTAGAGATATGGGCCCACGATATGCATACTCTTTTAAGAAAGAGGATTTAAATAATGGAATTAGCTTTAAATAAAATCATTGAATGTTTTGAATCTCCTATTATTTCTGAAAAAGATCATTGTACTCGTGTCATCGCTAAGAAAAATAACGTAACTTGGTATTTCGATATTTATCAAGATGTTGTATTAGCGTTTGACGGGATCAATGAACAGGTCGAGCTTAAAACAATCGAAGAGCTCGAAAATTATTTAACGACTTGTTAACCATGAAAGATTACTTATTCGTATTATCTTTAGCTATTAGTTTATCACAAATAGTTGAAGCACAATACAATATATTTAACGGACAATTGATAACTGTATTTTATACTTTCATTGTCGTTACAGTATTATATGTATTAGTGTTCTTATACAATAAGTTCCGAGGAAGATAATGAATGTTAATTGGAATGAGGTACATCCTGGTGAAATTATTTTGCATGGCAAAAAACCGGCTGTCTTCATAGGTCTTGTCGATATTCATAATACAGCTATCGATATTCAATATGTTAAAGATGGTAAACAAAAAATTGTTTTATCGGAAGAATGCATTCCAAAAAGATTGTTGGAATCCAAAGAAGAGCACTAATGCTCAGTCATTTGGGAGGATCCGGCACCGCTTTCGCGGCACCGTTCCCTCCCTTTCTCCCCTTTATTTGCTTACAATCAAAAAATCGTGTATAATTAAAATATAATTACAATATATATATTTTAATTAGCGAAAGGAAATCGAATGAAGAAATACGTAGCGTATTCTCCTGACGAAATCTTAATTTTTTTGGATGATCCTAAAGATAAGATTGTGTATAGTATCTTAGATACAGATTGGCCAAATAAAAAGATTGTCGATCAATTCTGTTCTGATTTATCTTATGATCATGTTAAGGCATATGCACTGTTATATAATAATGGATGCATTTCAAAAGAATTTGCCGTTAGTGAATTAACTTTACTAATGAACAAGATTTCTAAAGAAGTAGATAAAATTGCAGGTAGATAAAAGTGAGAAAATTTGAAGTAGTATCTCGATGTAAAAATATGGAAGTAAAACTTCCTAAACGTAAAACTAAGAAATCTGCTGGTTATGATTTCTTTGCTATCGAAGACATTGAATTGTATCCCAATAAATTATATGTACTACCGACCGGCGTTAAAGCAGCTATGGAAGACGATGAAGTATTGTATCTTCACATTCGTTCTTCAGCAGCATTTAAACGTGGTGTACGTATGATTAATAGTGTCGCCGTTATCGATAGCGACTTCTATAATAACGAATCTAATGAAGGTGAAATTTCTTTAGGTTTGTTATCTCATAATGATGATGTCGTTCATATTAAAAAAGGCGAATGTGTCGCTCAAGGCGTATTCCACAAATTTTTAATTACGGACGACGATGATGCAGACGGTGAACGCATCGGCGGTATTGGCAGTACTGGAATTTAATAATGCTTAATTAAGACGATGTATTTATTTATTATATCGTCTTTTTTGCTGCGCAAGAAAGGTTAAACATGATTAATAATCTTACTAAAGCATGTAAACGTGCATGCACAGATTACAAAGATCTTAACATGTATAAGTTAAACTTTGTATTATTCTTTATGAATGAACTTCATAAATTTAAATTAGATGCTCCATTCTTTGATGAAGAATTTATCGAAACAGAAGAATTCGGCCCGTATTTACAATCTGTAAAAGATGCATATGAACCATATGGTTTATTTAACATTCCTCAATTCGGTGCTAATAATATCTTTGAAGAAGACGAGATTCTTACCTTGAATGAAAGTAATCAAATTGCTTCTGAAGAAGATAAGAAAACTCATGAAGTCGTTATCTCTGAGTTCCACTATGAAGACGACGGTACTCCAGTATGGACATTAGCTGATTTATCTTTCGATAACGAAGTCGAAGAAAATATCTATGGCTTCATTAAAGATTCTATGGAGCCATTAAAAATTGAAGCGTTAATGCACATCTATTATAATTTATATAATAAAGTAGTAACGGCTAAAGATTTTGCCGATAAAATGGCGGCATGGATCGATTGGAAAAATCAAGGTGAACCAGAACCAGACAAGTCTAAACCTATTAAATCTGTCGACCGTGAAGAAGAAAATTTAGAAATTACTGTCGACGATATTATGGAAAGAATCAAGAAAGTTCGTAATGCTGGTAATATAGAGCATTAGGAGGGATATTCCTATGTCGAAAAAAGAACTTTCTAATAGAAAGCAAGAGCTTATCGAACAGATGGATAAGTTCGTTCAAGATTATAATTCTTGGGGCTATAGCGAAGAAGGTAAAATTATCTTCGATAAAGCCATGCATATGTTAGCAACCGATCATGCGATCTATGCTAAGATGCCGATCTTATGCAAAGGCGAAAATTGTATTTATAAAAACGATCCTTTGCATAAAGCAGGAATCGTTAAAGTCGGTGAACCATGTATTTGTGAAACGACTTTAATCGCTCAAAAGTTTATGCAGTATCAAAAAGAATTTAATCTCGATGAATCGTCCTATACCGATAATGTTCTTGTACATGAATTAATTACATTAGACCTCCTGATTTCACGGGCAATGCAATATATCAATAATAAAGATTATGATCCTGTTATCGATGTCGTTACTAATATAACTGAAACTGGTCAAGAAATAACGCAACCAATGATTTCTAAAGGTATTGAGTTATATACGACTCTCGTACAAAAACGCGATAAAGTATTTGAGTTATTGGCTGCGACTAGAAAAGATAAAATTCGTAACAATGTCGACGACGCAAATCATGACACTGCCCTCATTAATAGTCTTAATGATCCTGATTTCTTCTTGTCACAAGATCAAATCGAGGAAGAAAGAAATGCGAGGTTAAACGCTTATGGCGAAAGTGAATAATGCGTTAGAACTTATTAGCAGTGCATTTGGCAAAACAGCCGAAGTCGGTAAATTAGCTTTTGGATCTAATGCAGTCGCTAAAGAAATCGGTAAAACTGGTGCTCCAGCATTTGAGCAAGGTATGAAGACATTCGTTAATAATATGAATGCTAACTTAGACGAAATTGGTTCTGTCAAAAGAATCATTAGTCCGAACTATACATTAGGTCAAATGGCCAAAGGTAGGGCTGCCGGGCTAGATACAACTCAGGCATTACAATACTCTTATTTAAATAAAGAGTCTAGAGCTATGTTCGATAATAAGTTTATGTCGCCAGAATTTGCTCAACGTATGGGTAGCGAAGATAAAGAAGTCGTTAAAGCTGCCAAAGAAGAATTATCGGCATTTTATAAAGATAATGCTAAATACGATATGACACGTCTCGGTGTTCAAGGTGTCGTTGCTGGTAGTGTAGCTTATCGTGTCGCTACTGGTGGCGGCTTATACCGTGATAAAAATGGCGAATTTAACGTTATCGGTATCCCGGGTATTTAATTATGCTTAAAGGTATAGTTAAAGGCGTAAAAACTGCCGGTGAAAAAGTTATCGAAGGTGCTGGTTATATCGCTAGAAAAACTGACGACGCTATAACGAATGGAGCTAATAAAGTTATTAACAGACAAGTTTCTAATCTCGAGAAACAAAAAACAGTTCTCGGTGATATGGGTAGTCAATATTCTAAAGAAGAAGTCGAAGCTTATAGTTCTAAGTATCGTCCTATGCGAAATACGGTTCCGGCTATCAAAGACGGTGCTAACGATTACTTTAAGGTTAATAAAGAATTTATTAGCACTAATCCAGATAACTATTCTATTCCGGATCGATATAAATTAACGGGATATGGTGCTACGATATTAGGTGGTGCTGCTGCATTAGGTGCAACAAATAATACGATCGAAGCAGCAATGGAGCCGACGTCGACAGCGAATATCGCTTCGGTCGGTACCGTTAATCCTGTCGTGTCGGCTAGTTCTGGATTGACGCCACAAAATGCATTCGATAATATGGGTGCATCTGGCGATATTAATTTTGCATTAAGACGTAACAATATTAAAGCACCAGGTACATTATAATGGCAGGTTTAAATATTTTAAAAGGTTTAACTGGTAATGTAAAATCTGCTGTCGGACATGTCGGTAATGCGACTAAAAGCATGGGTACGGCCGGTAACTTAATTTGGGATAATAAAATTAATGCCGGCTTAGCGACTGCCAACGCAGTCTGGACTTATAACGATACACTCGACGAAGGTGGCACTAAGGCTAATGCAATACAAGATGCTGCTTTTAGTATGGGTACCGATTTATTGTTAGGCCCATTAGCCGGTATGGCAGTTCAAGCTGCTTATTATGGTGGGCCAGCTTTAGTCGGTATTGCTAACGATTTAGCTCAACAAGGTCGTCAGCAAATGCAACAAAGTTATCGTCCATTCTCTTGGACTAATCCAGTTAATTCACAACAATATGCAACTATGAGACAGGCAGGAATGGCCTTAGCTCAGCAATCCCAATATAGCTTACAAACGACTATGATGGGTCAAGAAGGTAAAGCATTCCATAAATAAAAATTATGAAAAATGAACAAGATTATTCTGTAAAAGAATTAATGGCAATGCCTTTGGAAGACTTAGTAAGATTAGATTTTACTAAGCTCAGTGAAAAAGGAAAGCTAGTCGTAATTAAACGAGATCCAGTTATGTGGGCAAAATCTTTTATTCAAATCTATAATATCGATTTAGATAAATATGCTCCTTGGACTCCACGTTGGTATCAGGCCGAAATGCTTCGTGATCGAAGTCTTCGTAAAGTATTCCGATGTGGCCGTCGTTGTGTAACTGGTAATCTTAAAATACAAGATCCAGAAACTGGATTATTTAAAACTGTAAAACAATTATTCGACGAGAATAAAGAATTTAATATTCTTGCTCTCGACGATAATTATCAAATCGAAATAGCGCCGAATGCTAAAGTATATGATAACGGTATTAAACCGGTATATCGTATTACGACTAATACAGGTCGAACATTTGATGCGACCGATAACCATCCATTCTTAACAGAATTAGGATGGTTAGAATTAAAAGATCTTACGGTCGGAGATAATATTGCTATTCCGATGCATCTTAATTATTTCGGTAATGAATCTATCGAAGAGTCAGAATTGAAATTGATGGCTCAGAAATTAAATAAAGATACATCTTCCGACAAGTCGATTCCAAAAGAAGTGTTTTCTTTAAATAAAGAATCGATGTCGATCTTTGTTTCTGAATTAATTAAAGATGCGTATAAAGAAGAAGACGAAGTTCCGATTAATCGATTATATTGTTCCGAATCAGGTCAGTTAGCATATCAACTAGCTCACTTATTAATGCGATTCGGTATCGTCGTAAAAATCGTTAAAGAACGAAATTCTTATTTTTTAGGATTCGTCGACAAGAAAAAATATAATCGAATTAAAAATCATTCCCATAAGAATATGTTCTCTGTTTATTATTCATATAAGTTTCAACCTATGACCGATAAACTTAATAAGATGTTTTTATCTTATTTAAAATATCATGAATTAGGAAAAACTAATTTTGAATACTTAAAAACAGGAAGATTGACACTCGAAGAATATTTGGAATCCAAGACTATCAATAAGGCTGAGGCAAAAGAACTTGCCGAGCATTTAGGTTTTGAATCGATCGAAGATATTCTTAATGGCGATATATTCTGGGATCCGGTTGTATCGATTGAATACCTCGGCGAACAACAAACATATGATATATCGGTGCCACGCTACCGTAACTTTATTGCTAACGATATTATTTCACATAATACCGGCAAAACAGAAACGATGGTAGTTGAAGCATTGTACAATGTTTTTACTCGTAAGAATTTTATTCATATGTTTGTAACGCCATATCAATCACAAGTTCGAATGATCTTTGATAATATTCGTCAAAAAATCGACAGTTCTGCTCTTATTAAAAAAGAAGTAACTAGATCGACAACAAATCCTTATTTGATAGAATTTTCAAATGGTTCTAAAATTGTCGGATTCACGACAGGTGCTGGATCTGGTATGAGTGCTGCATCAATTCGTGGATGGCGAAGTGATTGGATTTCAATGGATGAAATGGATTATATGGGCGAAGGCGACTTCGACACTGTATACGCACTTTGTATGGAACGTGACACTATCGGATTAACTTGTTCTTCTACACCGACTGGTCGACGATCGAAATTTTTCGATATATGTACCAAAAAGGAACTCGGGTTAAAACAAATAATTAGGTTTTTTATAACAGTTTCATCCAAAAAACTTAAAATAGCCCCGCTATTGAGTAATCAATAAATGAAAACTTTTTGAATTGCTGGAAGTTCCGTAAGGATAATCAGCAGCGAAATCTTATTTTTTTTAATAAGAGACGTTCAACGACTATCCTCGTAATGAGGAGTAGGGCCAAGCGGCTCGAAGCGGAAGGTATCCTTTATTTAAAAAGGATAATGATATAGTCTGAGCTATATAGAAATATATAGAAGGTTGCAAGTAGCGATTGCAATCGTAACAAAACTGTCAAAGAGCATTACCACCCGACACAACATAATCCTATGTGGTCGGATGCGATGGAAGAAGAATTTAGAAACACATACGACCAAAATGCTTATACTCATGAAGTATTGGCAGAATTTGGTGTAGAAGATGCTGGTGTGTTTGATAAAGATAAATTAGAAGCAGCTACTCGCATAGATAATTATACTTATTTCGATAAAGAATTTTATAAACCGGTTTGGCCGGATTTAGACGATTCTAACGTAAAAAAAGTTCATATACTTCCTCCGGGAAGAAGAACGTATACGCCTAATCCATTTAGAACGATAGGCGTAGACTGGGATTCGAGATGAGTCCTCTTATTAAGCAATTAATAAGTAATAAACTGGTTGAATTGCTGGAATATCCTTAATGGACAATCAGCAGCGAAATTTTATTTTTTTAAATAAAAGACGTTCAACGACTATCCTCATATGAGGAGTAGGATCGAGCGATCCGAAGTGGCCAGCGGACCTAATAGTAGGCCGAAGATATAGTCTAATCTATATAGTAATATATAGCAGCATTAAAGCGTATTAAGATTAGCGATCTTAATAGAATATACATGAAATCTCAGGCTCCAACATCTATTCTGGTGTTAGAGTATGATCCTTCATTTAATAAATTTAGAATTATTAATCGTACTGAAATTGAATCTTCAGAATTCACATTTGATAAAGCCGTGAAAAAGATTATAGATATGAATGCTATTTATAATCCTAGCTATATTTATATAGATCGCGGTTCCGGTAAAAATTTGCCCTTTATATTATAAGTGAATTATATGATATAAACGTAGTGCGGTATTAAGCGAGAAGCCTAAGTTAAATAATTAATATGGTAACTCGAACCGAAGGCTTATTTTAAATAAGCCAGGGGCAGAGCATAGCAAGTGAAAAGATATAATCTTGCCAAGAGCCCGCACCGTGTATTCACATTATTTAACACGAAAAAGTATGCCGACCTTATAGGAAACTATAAGAACTAAGGGATAAAAAGCTCCTAGGATAACAACGTGGAATATCAGATGGAATCTCTAAAGATTTATGGCAAACAACATCCAGAAACTGGACTCGATAAAAAAGTTAAAGGCTGGATGTTCTCAGAAAAAATCGACGTTCAAGATCCTGTTACAGGTACTTTAGAAAAGAAACACTTGAAGCCATTTATGGTGAATCAGTTATCTATTCTTATTGAGCGCGGTAATTTAATTATGAGTCCTTACGATAACGTAATTTTTAAACAATTAATCGATTATCGTGTTGAAAAGATTACGGCGGCCGGTGTTCCGGTGTATAATAGCAATAACGAACACTTTGTCGATGCGTTAGGACTTGCTTATTTAGCATTCGTAGAACATTTCCCTGAATTGACTAAACTCGTTAAAAAAGCATCTCACGATATTGTATATTCTATTAATAGGGGCACAGTATTACCGACTTATGAAAAACGAGATTTAGATAATCCTTGGGAAGACAAAAAGAAAACGTATGAGTCTTCTGATGAAGCTTGGCGTAAGCTAGGCCCCGGCGAATCATTCGATCGCCCATCGAGAAGATTATCTCATACAAGAAATAAATTTAGTCGTACATTATTTTAGGAAAATATGGAAGACAATAATAAAATTATTTATCGTCCCGATATACAACCTAAACGACATTATGAAAGTGACGCCACTTTTGAAAAAACTCCCTCTAGAGTATTCAACGATCCTATTCCTTGGATACCACCAGAAGAAGTTAAGAAAAGTGAAGTCGATGAATTATTAGCCGATTTAAAGACGGTATATAATTTGTTACCATACTTTCCGATTCAGATTAGGCCAATTATCGAGACGATGATCGTAACAATTACGACCGATACGATTGTCCGTATCGATCCTCCAGATCCAGAAACTCCTTTTCCTCCTGAGCCAGAAGATCCTAAACAGTTTATTCCGGTCGAACCTAAAATTCCGGAGACACCGAAACCGGTTGCTCCTAAACCAGAACCTAATCATGATGATCCATTCGGGTTCCCCGATGTTCCGATTGTCGATATTAAACAAGAACCATCTGAAAAAATCGACAAACTCGTATATCGATGGACAAAGAGTAACTTGGTTCGCATTAAGAAACATTGGATCGATAAACTTAAAGATTATCTTCAAGATTATTTATCTAAAATGTTCCATGCTGTTCAATTATGTGGAGCTGAAGATTTAACGATATTATTATTAGTATTCGATGGTTTAGCCGTTAAAACTGTATCTGGAAAGAAATGCAAAGTAGCGCATGACAGTATTGTCCGTAACGATTTAATGATTCGTGAAAAGGCTAAAATGATGGCTAAGCTATATGGAGCCGACGAATTAATTAAGTTCATGCGAGCAATCGAAGCGGCTGCACAAACTCGTCAAGAGTATTATAATCATGAATTTTTATCGTATTGTCCGACAATGTTAAGTCAATACGAAAATGATTTCTTGCGAGAGAATCGTGCTGTATACGATCAGAAGTATGTTAATAGTGTATATCAATATAATAAATTATTGATGTCGTCTACAGAATTAACGAAAGACGTTTTCGATTTAACTGTCAATAGTGCATTTGCTAAAGGCGTTTTAATTAATAACGGTATTAATCCGTTCGAGAAAACGCCGGAACCAGATCCAGTCTTTTATTTAAATAATTTAGCTCCTGATCCTGGTAAGGTCGGTGCTAACGGATTATCGAGTACCGGTAATTATGGTAACTTGAAACCTGGTTCATTATCTGATAGAATTATAAATGGTAGCGGAGGTACTGGAGTCATCGATACAGACTTTACGAAAGCAGTTGCATCTGGCTTGGTCGGTTCTACTATGGCAAATGGATCAGTTGGCTGCGTAGAATTTGCTACGAAGTTCGGTTCTTATTTCTCTAAATTCTTAGCCGATGAATTATCTAAAGGAACCGTTAACGTCGACGTATTGATGCAAAATGCTAGAGCTGCCGGATTACAACATGTGACTAGCGGAACACCGGCAAAAGGTGATATAATAGTATATCATAACGATGCCGAAGGTTATAACCATGTCGTTATTGCCGATGGGCAAGGCGGCTATTATGGCAATTCATCTTCACAAAATAAAGGTGTCCATGGTAGCGACTTCCACGAAATGGGTGGTTGGACAAATTATGCCGGGTTCATTTCATTACAAGGAAAGTAAATGAAAATATCAGATTTTTATGAGGCTGAACAGCCCAAAAAGAAAAAAGATTCTGTCCTTGGCAGAGCAGTTAGTACTGTCAAGGAGAATCTTATTAAAGCCAAGGCGATAGCTTTTGGTCAGTTTAATCGACGAGGATCTAATCCAGGTTCTCGTACATACGATTTAGAAAGAATTAAAAATGCAATTCTTACCGATTCATATTTATCGGTAGCAATTAGAAAGTTCTCTCAGCTTATTACTAAAGCTGGGTATCAGATTAAATCTAAAAATGAAGCTGCAGCTGATTATATTAATGATAGATTGCGTATTATAGAATTCCGTTCTAAAATTCCTTTTTATGTTTTAATAACTTCTATTGCAAAAGACTTGTATACTTTCTCAAATTCGTATATAATTAAAACTAGAGATAATGATACGCAAAAATTTGGAGTTAAAGCAGATCAAATTTATAAAGGCGGTTCGATCTCTGGTTTATTCTTAGCAGATCCTTGTAATGTCACAGTACAGCGAGGAGACGATGGAAGAATTGATCATTACCTAATCGATGGAGAAGAGTATTCTCCGAACGATGTAATTCATTTGTACATCGATAAAATGAATAACGCCGAATATGGCACCTCTAGAATGTTTACAGTTCTAGAGGATGCATCCATGTTGCGGAAAGCTGAAGGATTGGTTATGACGATATTATATCGTTTCGCCACTCCTATTTTGCATATAAAAGTAGGTAATGTTGCTGAAGGTCAATATGCGACACAAAAAGAAATTGACGACGCAAGAAATGCTTTCCAAGATATGCCGAACGATGGCTTTATCGTAACGAATGAAAGAACGACGATTACGTCTGTTACTCCCGATATGAAAGCTAACGATTTATTAAATTTCTTATCGTATATGGAGCAACGTATTTTTACTGGTCTCAATGCTTCAAAATCTTCGATGGGTCGAGGTGGTGGACAATCCTCAGCCGACAATACGGAAGCATTAATGCATGACGAAGTAAAAGCGTTCCAGAATATAATTTCTGCTTTTATCGAAAAATATTTATTTACGGAATTATTATTAGAAGGTGGATTTAATCCATTAACCAATAAAGACGATTATGTATTCTTCGACTTTAACGAAGTGTCGATCGATACAAAAATTAAAGTTGAGTCTCATACGATTCAAAAATATCAAGGTAACGTTATTACTCTTGATGAAGCTCGTCGTGAACTTGGCTTCGATAATGAAGTATCTGAAACGGACATGTATGCATTTAAAGTTACATTGGAATCTCAGTTGGAACAAATCGATGCACAAGCAGATGCATCTATTAAAACGTCCAAAGAAACAATGCAATTACAACCGGCTCAGCAAACAAGTAATGACGGTTTAGATGAACGTAGCTTTAACGGAAAAAAGAAACAATCGACTCCGAATAAATATTTCTCTAACGATGCAAATCCTCAAAATCAGAATACAATCCAAGACAATCCTGCTGCGAAAGAGTTCGTAATCAAAGAGTCTATGGAAGACAATATTAAAGATTATGAGAAAAATTTTAGCGATATACACGCAAGTTACAATCGACTAGGTAATATATTGGCGAGTCGTGGCTCTACAAAGCTTGTAGTTACCGAACTCTTGAAAAAGTTAAATAAACATTTAGCAGAGTCCGCAAGGCGTGGTGTTAACGATTCACATGCGAACAATAAAACTAATGGAAAGATAATTGATCCGATAGTCGATTCATTTGAAGACTATTCTTCAAAAAAAATTAATAAGATAGTCGAAGATTTAAAATCCGCGACAAAAAACAATAAAGATAAAATATACATCGATAATCAACTTTCGAAAACAGAATATCGATTAAGATTCTTATGTGATTATCTCACAAAGAAAGCTTACTGGTGGAATTACGTTCAACAATGTAAAACCGACGGTGTAAAAACAATCGAAATTCAGTTCGAGAATAGCGATCATCAAAATGGCCGCATGACCCATTTCGATATCGACAAAATAACTATCGAAGATATTCCAGCTTACACTCCATATTGTAAGTGCTCAATTAAACCGATAATGAAAGGATAAACATGGAATTCCGTGAATATCTTGGGTTTAATCCTGTAGACGTAAAAGAGTCCGCAGTCGCACACTCTCATTCTTTATCTAACAATGTTAAAGCTAAAGGATTAAAAGTAGATATAGAAGCATTACATTTTTATCCGTATGCTACTCGTAATGATACACGTTATTACGAATCTGCTATGAGAGAGTCGTTGCATAAATGGACTTATCCTTATAACATTCCAGTTATTAAACATCATAATGACGAAGACGGTGAGACAATTGGTCGCGTTATTAATGCCGAAATTAAGGAATCTCAACGATTACCTGGTACGAAAGCATTAGTATTAACTGCCGATATTTTAACACCTGACGCTCAAGAAGAAGTTAAGAACGGATTGTTAGATACTGTAAGCATTGGCGCTCGTGGCGACGAAGTTCGTTGTTCTATTTGTGGACAAGATTTAGCGAACGACGGTCTATGTGAGCATGCTCGAGGAACTAAATATGACGGCGAGATGTGCTATTGGGATTTTAAGAAATTAGAACCTAAAGAGCTATCTTACGTTATCGTTCCATCTGATGCATATGCTAAGAATATTAAAGTATATGATGATAATGCAGAGCCGGCTCAAGTTGAACCGGTTCTTCCTATTAGCTCATTAGAAGGAGAACATGACGGCAATAAAATTGTCGTTAAAGAACACATGGAAAAAGAACCTAAAGTAATTCCAGCAGAAGTCGAAGCAAAAGAATCTGCTGAAGTAACTCCAGCTCCTGCTGAAGAAACAGAAACTCCAGCTAAAGTTGAAGAACCTACTGAGGTTAAAGAATCCGAAGATACTAAATTCGAAGAATTGTCTGCTAAAGTTCAAGAGCTTATCGAAGCTAAAGAACAAGTAGAAAAAGATTATAAAAATTTAGCTTCTGATTTCTTAGCTTATAAAAATGAAGTTCGTGAACAACTTCAAGCTGTTGTATCTTCTAAAGAAGAATTGCAAGAAGCAATTGATTCTGTAAAAACTGTTAAAGAAGGTCTTGAAACTTTGCGCTCTGAAAGCGAAAAAGCTTTACAAGACAATGTAACAGCCGTTAAAGAATCCTTGGAAGAAAAAATTAAAACAATTGAACTTTCCACTTCCAAAGTCGAAGATCCTGTAAAGAAAACTGAGGTTAAGCCAGTTGTCGAAGTAACTGAATCCTTATCCGATCTTTACAAATATTTTAAATAATAAGGAGCTCTATTACAATGCCTAATTTTGATCTTAGTAAAGGCCCTAATCGCTTCACCACTGGTTCTAACGGTAAAGTATTCAAAGGCCTTGGCTTCAAAGCTTTCAATAATGAAGAACGTCGTGTAACACGTACTCAAGTTCGCTTGAACACTGCAAACCATGACACTTCTAACGTATCTTACTGGTTGGATTCTCGTTTGCCAGTTGCTTTCCGTTATAACTATGCTGAAATGTACAACCAATTGGTTATTCCAAAAGGTCGTATCGTAGCCGTAGATCCTGACGTAAAATCTGCAAAAGAAAATCCTGAAATTTTCTTAAACGTATTAACACTTGCTAATGGCGGTTCCCCTGTTCGTTTGCGTAAAGCTGGCGATACTTATAATGCTGCTACTGGTCTTGTATCTCCTGTCGGCGTTGGTCAACCATTGGAAAACATCGATGTTGAATGGACTCCAGTAAATGCTGCAGCTTATACTGCTGACTTCTATCAACCATTTGCTGGTGGTAAAGGCCCTCGTACTTTGGCTACTGATGCCGGTTTAGAAAAAGATAAAGTTACTGGTCTTTTAAAAGAAAACGGTAAACCATCTATGGCTCATCGTGCTGGTAACGTGCCTATCGGTATCATGTCCCGTAACGAAGCTACTCGTGATGAAAACGCTTGGAACGGTATGACTCCTGGTGCTATTAAAACTGACGTAATGGTAGAATTGCCTCATTTCTTATTTAAAGATAAAGCAGAGCAAAACCCTTGGGGTAGTGCTTATGGCGCATTCTTGCCTGGTGACCTAGTAAAATCTGATGAAAACGGCCGTGTCGTTAAATCTCCATTGTCCGACGAAACTCTTCTTGCTGCTATGACTCCTGCTGAAGTTGAATTTGAACGTCAACAAGTTATTGGTCAAGTACACGAAGTAAATCCTAACTTGGTTCCTGAAGGTTCCACTAAATGGATGAAATGGGCTATTGGCGATCAAGAAGAATTAGCTCAATATGCAGCTGATGGTTATGGTCGTTCTTACCGTCGTGGTGAAGATGTTTACGAAGATTATGCTTACTTCCGTGGCATGGACAACTACGAATATAATTCCTTGTATTCCAACCATGACTTGAACATGAATGCTTCCAATAACAAATTGGACATTTACGATTCTCGTATGGGTGCTAAATATGAATATATCGGTATTCCTGGCTTAACTGATGGCCGCAATGTTGCATCTACTGAGCTTAAAGACGTTCTCGTAGGTCAAATGCATGCTGCTGAAGCTGGTAAAGAATACTTAGATTTCAACTTCCAAGTTCCAGATCGTTTTGTAAAACCTGGCACACTTCAAATTTCCATTAACGGTTCCGCTTACACTCCTGTAGTAAAAGGTGGTTTAATCGCTAATGCATTCGAAGTAGTTCACTATAATACAGAAGATAACTTGCTTCGTCTTAAAGTTGTAGATCGTGCTGCAGCTGACGCTATTATTAAAGCAGGTCCTAAAGAAACTGTTGATGTGAAAGTTTCTTATACTCGCGAAGGTCTTGCAGGTGTTCCTACATTCATGGATTGGGACGGCTGTGTAGGCGCAGTTAAAGTATTGTTGCAAAAATAATAGGAGTAACGCATAATAATGGCTATCAATATTAAAGAATTTTTGGAAGATGTTAATACGAAGCGTTCTGCTGCTGTTGAAGCTGCTAAAAAAGAAGGCTTATCTCCAGAAAAAATTACAGAATCCGTAAAAAAATATGACATGATGAAAGATATGGTCGGCAAATTAAATAAACAAAACTTGTCCGACAAACATTTCTCCATCAAAGAAACAATTATGACAACAGACGTAGTTGATTTAGTTCCTCGTATCATCGAATCTAAAATGATCGAAGCTGAAGATACTCAATCTGTTATCTCTCCATTCTTCACTAAAGTTCAAGCTGGTAACACTAACGGTACTGTAGTAGTACCTATCATCGGTGAATTGCAAGCTCACGAAGTTGCTGAAGGTGGCGCTTACAACGATGAAGCTGTAGAAATCAATACTTTGGAATACAATTCCATCGAAGTTCGTCCTAAAAAAATCGGTCTTAAAGTAACTCTTTCCGAAGAAGTTATCATGGACTCCTATTGGGACATCATGGAAGCTAACCTTTCCCGCATTGGTGGCGCTATGGCTCGTTATAAAGATGAATGGTGTGCTCGTGAATTCTCCGAACACGGCCATGTAGTATTCGATAATGCTTTGGCTGCTCAAAACCCAGACGCTGCTACAACAGGTCTTGGCGAAGATTCCTTGCCAAACAACACATTGTCCGTTGAAGACTTTATGTCTATGTGCTTAGCTTTGATGGCTAACGATAAGACACCAACAGACGTTATCATGCATCCACTTTGCTGGTTGGTATTCGCTCGTAACGCAATGGTAGGTCAAGGCTTAACATTTGGTGCTATGGGCGCTATGAATGTTAACCCATTCGGTACAACTCAAGGTACTGGTGGTTTTGCTGGTTTATCTAACAACATGGGTCCTCAACAATTCGTATTAAACGAATCTCAAGCACGTTTCAATTTGCCAATGCCAATTAACGTAATCTTGAGCCCACGCGTTAAATTCGACAAACAAAACAAAACATTTGATATGTATGTTATCGACCGCAACAACATTGGTGCGATCGTACAACGTGAAGACTTGTCCGTTGAAAAATGGACTAATCCTGAAATCGATGTTCGTATTATCAAAGCTAAAGAACGCTATGGTATCGGCATCATGGATAACGGTAAAGGTATCGCAGTTGCTAAAAATATTTCCGCAATGCCATCCTATCCACGTCCAACTGTTGTTCGTGTAACTGAATAATAGTAGTTAACTGGAGGAGCTTTTCGGAGCTCCTCCTTTTTAATTTAAATAAAAGGAATTTATATAATATGAAACAACAACATGAAGTAATTGCCATTGTTAAATTGGCCTCTGGAGAAACTGGCTATTGGGATCGCTTGTCTCGTATGCGTTTATCTCGCAAAGAGCCTTACGGTTTCATCCATGAAAAGATGGATTTAACTAATATTCGTAAATCCGTTCGCATGGGTCGTCTAGTATTAGTATATGGAATCCTTCCAGCAGAGCAAGGTACATATTCTCCACTTATCCGTAAATTAGTTAAATCTACTAACTATGATATCGTTTCCTCTGGTTTCGTTAATCCAGAAGAAGCTAAAGAAAAAGTAGCAGAAGAAGCTAAGCGTGCTGGTATTATTGCTGAAGCTCCTGTTGTTAAAACAGAAGAAGCTAAGGTTAAAAAAGAAGAGGTGACTGAAGATGGTTTACAAGAAAAAGGGCAAGAAGGGTTGCAAGTAGAACCTGAAGCAAAAGCCGAAGAAACTATTGCTCCGGTAGAAACTACAGAAGAAGTTTCTGTTGAGCCTGAAGAATCTAACGAAGAAGAAACTACTGAAGAAACTTCCGAAGAAAAACCTAAAAAACGTGGTCGCAAAAAAGCTAGTAAATAAGGTGTAGCATGTTTAAAGAATTTGCTTTGGTCGACATGGCCGTTAATCCTATTGAAAAGCAAATCAAACTTTTCTTTACTGGCAATGTCGATCCAGACACTATTAGTAGCGATACAATCGCTATGGTTCATGCTGAATCACAAAAGATATATCGTTTAAAATATCGTACAAGTAAAAAGCTTGTTATTATTACTGTATTAGACGATGTACTTCCTAATGAAGAATATCGTCTCGATATCAACAGAACGATTAAAGATATTACTGGTGCACCATTACAATCTAGTTTAATTAGACACGTATATTTTAATACAAGTATTTATTCTAACGTAAGAATTCTTAGCCCGGCTAATCATGAATTAGTCGATGGTACTTTTAACTGCCAATGGCAAGAAATACTTCGAGATAAACGAAGAAAACCTGTATTAGAATATCGGCTCCAAATTGCCGACAATAGTTTATTTAACCCTGTTGAAATCGATACAGTAGTAGTCGATAAACAACAGATTAGTTTCCCTAAGTTAAATAAACAACAGCAATATTATATTAGAGTGCGCGTCGAAAAAGACGGTGAGTTTGGTGCATGGTCTGAATTGGCTACGTTTACATACGATGGTCCTGAGCGGATTAAAGATCGACTTGAAAAAGCCGAAGAGAATCCTCATAAAATAGATCCAGTCTCTATTTGGGCACCATATAATTATAAACGTAATATGCACAACAATAAAGTTAATCTCGATCAAAATCCGACTTCTCCAGGCTCTATGACAAAAGACGAGATTAACGATGCTACTTCTCTTGGTTTATCTAACGAAGTAACGAGTGGAAACACATCGACAACTGCATTAACGCCTGAAACAATCGAAAAGATTATGAAAGATGGTAATAGTAATAATGCAGCAACGACTATTAAACTAGCAGATGGTACTATAATAACAAGAGCTACTGCTGGCCAACCTGGCGTCGTAGTCGACGAGACTCCTGCCGGTCAAGACATTAAACCAGTAATTATTCAAGAATTAAAAGTCCTTCGACGTCCTAGACAAGGCACTAACGATGGATTTGTATTTGAATTCGATGCCGAAATTAAAGATGAAGGTATTCTACAAAATATCGAAATCATCAGAAAGGATTTCTAATGGCAGAACCTTTTGAGTATACGATATTTGGTAATCGTTTAGAATTAAAACCGGTTGGCGGAACTAAACCTGATTCTTTATACGAAATCAGAATTAAAAAATTAGAATCCGTCGATGGTAAAAAAGTATTAAAGTATCAAGTATATACAGTAGCATCAGAACAAATTAGTAATTTTTACACGCTTGGCGATGTTAATTACCTAATCAATGTATTTGATGCTAGTGATACAGAAGTATTATACGCATTAAAAGAAGCAAGTCGATTTGCTCAGTTTTTATTAGACCAGATTCCTGGTTATGAAAATAGGGCTGACTTGCCATATCTTTTACAACAATTTTGTAAATTAAGAGCAACGTTAAGTCTTGTTAGTAAACATGCAGTAATGACTACTACGTCTGGTAAGATTTCTGGTCATATCGGCAATATTAGTTTTGGCTCGACAGAGTCCGGTGGTTCTAGTTCTTCTAGTTCTAGCGGTAGTGGTGCTCCATCTTTATCTGATTTAATTAAAATGATTAAAGCCGAGATGGAGATTTTCCAAAAGTTAATTGTCGATCCTACGTATCTTACTATGGGTAGAGCTGAACCTCGTGTCGGAAAACGTTCTTATACTGAAGCACGTAAGTTACATACATTCCCGACAGACTTGTTAGATAATTTATCTCGTTCTCTTAAAGCATTGAGGAAAACATAATGAAAAACCTCGATGAACGCATTAATGGTTTAATCCAATTAATGGAAGTTCCTGTATGGTTAATTCAAGCAAATAAACATATTAATTGTACATGTATGGACCCGGTTTCAAAACACGGTGATCCATTCTGCGAAAACTGTTTAGGACTTGGACATAAAATAACGATACGGGAAGCGCGTGCACACATTCAGCCATTATTCTCGACAGATAGTGCCGATAATAAATTATTCTTAATGCGTGGTTACGATATCTATCTTAGAAATGAATTTCCAGTTTTTCCGGGAGATATTATTGTCTTCAAGGATAAAATTATAAACGTTACATACGTAATGGACTGGTATTCTAATACTATGGATTGTGTTTATTATGAAGCTAATGGTGTCGACTATAAACGAAATCCAGAAGCATTTATGAAAAACTTTAAAGCATTGATCGGAGGTGTTTAGATAATGGAAGATAAGCATACTAGCTTATTAATTATCGGCAACTCCGATTATACTAATAAAACTTGTAAGATCGAGAAATTCGATTTACTTTCACAAGTCGAAGAAGAATACGGAAAAGATTCTGATTTATATCAAGCATATACGATCGCTAAAAACTATGGAGCGCCATCCATATATTTAGTGAATATGAGAACAATATCTGATTTTCAAAATATAGCAAAACAACTTATCGATTACGACTTCGCTTATATTTGTCCAACTCAGATTAAATTCTCCGATAAATATACTGATCGATATAATAAGAATTTAACCGAACATTATTTAAATCTATTATCTTCTTCTTGTGTAAAGAATAGAAGTTTTATTTTCGCTACAGATAATCATAGTTCATTATACGAAGATATCGATGCATTTAATAAAGATTATAATAATAAGTTAGCAGAGTATACTGCTATTAACAATAAGAATAAATACTTAGACAATATAATTTTTGTCGGCAACAACCTGAAATATGTGCACTTCTGTAATATAGTTGTAGCTGCGAAATTAGCGGCCACGCCTATCAATAAGTACCCCGATTTTGATGATGAGGATACTGACTTTATTATAGACTATAAAGACATGCTTCCTAATGTTTGTTATTTCAAAAATAACTATCGGACTGGTACTACTATTGAAAATTTAGTTAACTTATCTGACGAAAATCCTAATAAATCTGTTATGGTAATGCGGATCATTAATTACTTAATCAGAGAAATGGATTTCGAAGAATATATAGGTAAGAACTACCGTAAGTTTTATTTGAATAAAATAAAAGAACGGTTAGATAATTTACTTAAAGATAATGTTGGCTTTGTTCTTTACGATTATCATATCGATAGCATCGAAGAACAAATTAGTAATCATGGATATGGTGTGGACATCATTTTACGATATACATTATATCCATTATTTACAACAGAATCTTATACTGCGGAGCAAAGACTATGACACAAGAAATTAATGAACGTTTTGTACTCGACCAAGTACGACGTCAAAAAGAACAATTGGTTGCAGTCACTAATCCCGGTAGGATACTGAATAGTCGAAAACGTCTCGACCGATTACGGGCTGACAGTTCCATTAGTTTCGACGAATTTATTGCGTTACTCGTAGAACTCGTAGAAAAAGCATTTCGTGAAGATAACGTAAAGATGAGTCCTGATGAAGGCGTTACGATTAACGATCGAGATCAGGAAATCAATCATCCTTATATTTTCTTTAAAATTATTAGCGGTGTACCTGCTAAGGATTTAAAACCAAGATTAATGGAAACGACTATTCGTCGTGCTCCAGGAAATCCTGATTATCGTCCTGACGATAAATATCCCGTTAAAGAAAATATTGAAGAAGAAGGTGTCGATGTGTATCGTCATGCATTCAGATACGTCATCCAATTTGACATCTTCGCAACTTCATACGACCAGGCTAATAAAGTTCTTAAAGAATTTGAAGAGCTTATGGTAGACTACACCGGTTATTTAAAAATGCGTGGTGTGTCTGAATTGCTTTATGATCAACGCTTGACTGACGAATCCTATGTTATGTATCGTGAAAAATATTCTATTAGAAGTGTTCGCTATACTTTAAACATCGATAAAATGTATGTTGTAACTAGCAAACTTATCGAACGTTTACTAAATCTTGGTAAATAATTTCTTAAGAGGTTTAAATATGGCTTTCACCTTTAAAGAGGAAATCCTTCGAGATCTTCCTGGTGTATTCGTCGAAGTCAATTCTGTAAAGAAGAAACTTTATGACGATTCTCAATTCGGTACAACTGACGCAGTTCTTTGTATCGGTACAGCATTTGATGGTCCTAACGGTGTTCCAGTACCTATTTATGATCCGACATATGCTAAATATACTTACGGCGATACTTATGATCGCACAACTAAACGTGAAGTAGACTTGACTGCAGCATTATCCGATGCTTACAACTCTGGCTGCCGTACTCTTTATGGTTTCCGTATTGGTGGTTCCGAAGCTCAAAAAGATTTTAAATTACGTTCTGACGACACTCTTCGTTTGCGTGTAAAATCTCGTTTCCCTTCCAACAAAGCAAAACAAGTATACTTTACTTTTGATAATACTCCTGGTCAAGAAGTTTTCACATTGTATAAACCAGTTTCTAAAGCAACTGCTTATGAACGCTATAATGCGATGGTTAACGATGAAAACGAAATGATCAAAATCGATATTCAATTAGGTTTGATGGGTGCAGGTTTTAATGCCGACACTACTATTAGCGAAGTAATTCGTTATATCAACAAGCACCAATTGAATAACGTCGTAACTCTTTCTATCGTAAATAAAAAAGGCCAAGACGTTACTCTTCGTAACGACTCTTATGATTTGGCTATGGGTTCTATCTTCCCTGGTACATATTTCATCGGCCGTAAACGTTCTTTGATTCCATGCCGTACAGAAGTTCGCACACATGTAATTAAAAACAAAAAATCTCCTAAACCTTTCGGTTCCTTTGCTGGTAAATATTTCCATACATTGCGTATTAACACAGACGTTAATGCTGAGTATCCTATTTACTCTGTAATGGATAAAGACCTTAATGAAGCTTTCGTAACTGTCGGTTTAAAAATGTATTCTCATAACGATTATCTTTTAACTCCTGGTGCATCTGCATTAGCGTTCGAAGAAGACGATAAAGATTATGAAGATACTAATATGACTAACTTCCAAAAATATATGAAGTTAGGTTCCGGTTTTGCAGTAACTGCAACTGCATTCCCTCGTACAAACTCTACTGGTCAATATTTAACTCCTCGCGTTAAAGAATCTGAAGTAAAAGATAAACAATACATCACTGCTATCGGTGAAGGCGCTTACTCTGTATTGCAAAATGCTGATATGCCTTATCGTGTATTGGGTTCTCAAATTTGTGCTGACACAGTAATTGGTGGCCGTTTACCTAAACCAAAAGATTTCTTAAAAGCATTCCCTATCGACGTAGCTATGGTTAATACTGTAGCAGCAGGTGCTCCTGTAGTCGATACAGAAATGTTTAAATTAACTCCAGTAGTTAATACTAAAGACGTAAAACACGCACCTCGTTCTTACAAATTTAGTTTCGTAAAAATCGATGATGCTGATGCTATCGTTGATAGTGCTATTTATCAAAACGAAGTATTTACAGTTATTCCGACTGTAGCTAATGAAGCAGCTCTCGATTTAGATAATAAAACTTACGAAGTTGGCCAAACATTCTTCTTACAAGATACTAAAGAAGTTAAATCTATCACCTTCGACGGCAAACTTCAACCTGCAGTATCTGCTCATCAAAAATTCAAACATTTCGTAACTAGCGATAAAATTATTGAAGCTGAACCTGCTACTGGTAACACAGTAACATTTAAAGACATTACTGCTCTTACAGATCTTCAATACGATACAGCTATGAACGGTTTGTTGTCTGATGCTGATGCAACTACTGCTGCATATTATGCAACTACAGCTGCTGCTTCTGCTGCAACTGCTGGTACTGCTAAATATGTATTGTTGTCTGTAAACGATGTTCTTTATGTCGGCAAATATGACGGCGGTCAAGTAACTCCAATCGGTGAATACGATATTCTTATTAATAAAGAATCTCGTGACGATAAAGTGTTAGCTTATGTTGAAAACTTCGATTGTGTCGACAACCGTGTTATTATTTCCGTAACAGACTTCAATTATCGTACTGTAGCAGAATTCATTTCTGACTTAAAAGATAATGTAAACTTTGCCGATACATTTGCTGTTGAAATGACAGACAACGGTATCGTAGAAAAAGACGCTCTTATCGAAGAAGTATTGGAACCAGTATTGGTTGGTGGCAAAGTAGCGTTAGCCGATCTTAAAGCTGACCGTACAATCGATTACGATTATACTATGCGTATCCCTTACCGTACTCCAGATAACTTCGCTCGTCAATTCGCTCAACATTGTATGTACACAGAATTAAAAACTGCACATACTCATGGCGTAATTGGTATGGAACGTATCTCTGACTACACATTGTCTGGTGTCGAACAAAAATTCCAAGACCTTAAAAATCTTGACTTACATCTCGACTTAAAACGTGCTAACGGTCAATCCGTAATCGATGATGACGGTATGCCTGTCGATATTGGTCGTGCAATTTCTTGTACTTTCTTCCAAAACAATGTACCTGTTTACAATTCTACTTATGCTTATGTAGGTAACGGTGCTGGTGCTTATGCTGGTATGGTTTCTGCATTGCCTGTAGAACAATCTCCTACTAACCAAAAAATCGGTGTTAACCCATTGTTCGAATTAACTACTACTCAAATCTCTGATTTGACTAAGAAAGGTATCGTAACAGTTAAAAACACATTTACTCGTGGTTATGTAGTAACTGATGGCTGTACAATGGCTGACCCTACTGATGCGTTGTCCCGCTTAAATAGCGTTCGTATCATCGGTGCTGTTGAAAGAGCTATCCGCCGTGTTTGTGAACCATTCATTGGTAAACAAAACAAAAACTCCGTTCGTGATGCTATCCGCACAGGTTTGACATCTGAGTTGAATAAACTTAAAGGTGTTTTATTATATGACTATATTTTCGATATTGCTAATGACGTAACTGCTCTTCAATATACTTATATTGATATCAATTACACTATTATGCCATTTAACGAAATTCGTCAAATCAATAACTACATTCAAATTCGTCAACCTGGTACCTAATAGTTTTTAAATAAAGAAGGAGGGGGCGGCTTAATCGTCGCCCCATTATTTAACACATGGCTTACTCTAATAACTCTGGTGTAACTACAGCGTCTGAATACACTCGTAGTTATACTACTTTTTCCGGCTGTGATATCGTAGCTACATTCGGTTCCGAAGTAGTGGCTGAAATTCAAGGTATTACAGTTTCTATTAACCGTGAAAAAGCTCCGGTCAATGTATAGGCCGTCCTAATCAGAAATGATAAGGTTATTAATGCGGAATTAAGCGGGAAGGCTAAGTACTTTATAGTATATGTTAATCCGAACCGAAGGCTTAACTAAGTTAAGTCAGGGGCAACGCATAGATGGTGAAAAGATATAATCCGTCCACGAGGCCGCATTACGATAATTATAGATTATCCAGTATAAGAGTTAATACTGCTTAACGTTAAACGAAGGTAAAAATTTATGCTAATCTGGATCAGAAAAGACTGATCGATGAAAATGAGCGAAAGCTCCAGAGAATAAGATAAAAAGCTTATTGAGAATCATTATCGCTATACATTCGGTTCAGCAGAACCTCGCTCTATTTCGAGAGGTAAGAATACCACTTTTGCTTCTCCTTTGCAGTAATGCAATGCATAATTAAACTCTGTGATATGCTGGAAACCCCTTAGAGCCTTTAGTACCAAAGTGTAACAATCTAAAGGATTGGGCAATCAGCAGGCAGCGTAAGCGCCTCAACGACTATCCGTAAGGAGTACATCATAACAGCTGATGGAAGTGCAGAGCTCCCGAAAGGGATGAAGATATAGTCTAGACATTAGTGAGAGCTAAATGAAAACCATTTTCAAAAAGAGGTATTGCAGGTACTATTGTATTCACGTTATTTGACCGTGATGCTTTAGTCGACGCACTTGCTGTTCGTGCTGCTAAAGCAGCTTACTTCCAACGTATCGGTGGCGATATTAACTATCAACCGTATACAATTACTGAATGGGATACAAAATTAACTAACATGGTAGTTAACTCCTTGGGTTCTAACGGTAACGATAGCCAAGTAGCTTCTACTAATCCATTCAAAGTTACGCAAAACGTAGCTATTCAATCTACGCCAAAATATTCTGACGAAATTCCTCCATTCGACATTACTTTGTCCTTTGCAAATGAATATGGTCAATCCGCAGTTATGGTTATCTATGGCTGTGAAATTTTGAATGAAGCATCCAGCTTCTCTGTAGATTCTACAACTACTGATAAAGCTTGTACTTACATTGCTCGCTCTGTCGATTACTTGCAACCAGTAGAAAATAAATATTTACTTGACAATAAGTATTAATAAATTTGGCGAGGAAGTTTTTCCTCGCCTTTTTATTTTTTCTAAGGAGAATTAGGCGTGAATCCTCAAGAAAACACAAATCAAATCTTTTTATACTTAAATCGTGGCTTACAAACATTGATCAATGATGTCCTAGTTTCTGGCGAATATCCTATCGATATGAAATCAGAAATGTTAAAAGTTTGCTATGACATTATTGATGAGCACAACATCGAGCTCAAGACTCATATTATTACATTAGTCGATAATAGAGTAAAACAATATATGAAGCTATACAACTTAAAGGTGAAATATGCCAACTGATTATTCTTTAGGGAATAAGGAAGTTATTCAGACTTCTAAATATACAAGAACATATACATCCTATAGTGGATGCGATATTGTGGCATCTGTAAATATCACGATCCCAGGACAAGATATGATTTCTTATGTTTTCGGGAGTGTTCAAACTTTCTCTTATAGTATTCATCAAGAGAAGTCTCCTATTCGAACATTAGGTGATGTTAATGCTATTACTTATGTAAGCGGCCCAAGAACTATCGCCGGCTCTATTGTATTTGCAGTATTAGATAAACATGTTATTTATGAAATATTCGATGAAGTTACTAAGCGCGGCAATTATTTAAATAAACATTATTTAATGGATGAATTACCTGTATTCGATGTAACATTATCTTTTGCGAATGAATATGGCCACCAATCTACTATTAGCGTTTATAACTGTACGATTATAGACGAAGGACAGATTATGTCGATTAACGATATCTTAACAGAAAATACATATCATTATTATGCGACCGATATCGATTATATGACAGAATCTAACGATTATTATAAAATAAATGAAAAAAGTATTATCGAATCTAATCCATGGTTAACGACGACGAATGCTAAAATCTCTCGTTATAATCCTAAGATTCAATATGGGCAACATGTATTAGAATTATCTAAAGATGGATATTATTCTTTTAAATCTTATATGGAAGCTCTTAATCGCAAATATAAAAAATTAGCCGATCAATTTATGGGCGAAAAAGAATCTGAAAAGATGGCCCAGCTTAAAAAAGATTATTACGATTTACGTACAGAAGCTGAACAGTATTATCCATCTCAAGCATTACTTTCTAAGAAACAAAAGAAAGTTAGATTCCTCGAACATAAAAGAGTTAAAATAAATAAAGAATATGACAATTTTAGAACATCTTTATATACGTCTAGACGTGATGTACCCGATTACTCTAAATATCGCTTAGACGGCAAAATTCGCGGTTCTAAGGATATTCCTGATTATAGCAAATATCGTTTAGATCCTAAAAAGGATAATAGCAATATTCCGTCTTACGATGAATTTAGAAAAACTGAAAAACGTAAAGATACTAAACTTCCAGATTATTCTAATTTTAGAAAAGATATTAAAACTGTCGACGAAGAAGACGCTACTAAATATCATCTCGACGAAAATGGAAATATCGTGATTATTACCGATAACGTTACTAATAAAAAAGAAGGAGGCAACGAAGAACTTGAGCACATCTAGTATTACTTTTTTGTGGCAATTTGAAACATTCGTTGCCCTTTATTGTAACGATTATTTTAACGGTCACACAGAACTATATGTCGATGACGGAAATGAATTAACTAAATATGAATTAGAAGAACCGACTGCTATTATTAATGATTTACAGTCTGGAATCTATCGAGTATTCAGTAAGGGGCCTGACGGACAATCTGAAGATAAATATATCGAAGTATATCCAGAAGGGTTAGAATATCAGTTGACATATTTAAATAATTTAATCTTTAACGATGAATTAAATAAAGAACTTAAAGATTTTATTATTAAAGTATCTGATGAGCGCGGACTTAACTTAGTCGAAACTTTATATTTTTCTTATATGACTAATCAAGAAGAGAAAAATAAGTATCGATTATTCTATTTATTATTGGCAACGATTAAACATTATAATGCTAATAATTTTTATAACAATATCGATAATAATAGTTCGCTTTATTTAAACTCTGATAATCAATCATTATTGCATCCTAATATCGTAAATGGATTCTTAGAAGGTAAAATTAATTTATATAAGTTTACTGGTAAGTTTTACGAGTATCAAGATACGATAACGTTTAAAGATGAAAATATCGATTTAGGATTTTTAGATAAAGATTATTTATATCGTATCGATTTAATTATCGATCAGAACATAGTTAATTCTTATTATACGATTCATCCATCTTTAACGTCGGCTAATCTTATCTGGGATAAATTAAATATAATTGCGACTAAGATAAGTGATTTAACAGATAGTCTTCGATATCTTCCGTTAGCGTATCAATCATTTGACGACGATACAAAATTAGCGATTAGTATGTTACTCAATAAGCATATCGATAATCCTGTATTGCAAATGCCTAAGATCGTAGTCGAAGACGGCGAAATAACGGCACTTATCGATGGTGCTAATCAATATCAAGATATCGGCCCGATTTATTTCTGTATAACAGATGTGGAAGGATTAGCCGCCGATCAAGTGTTGGTTAAAAAAGAAATCGATAATTTAGTAATCGATTTGCCGACACAAGGTAATTCTATTTACGACGGTAATTACTTTAGTTACTTATCTGATAAAGATAATAATATTTTAAGTCCGATTTGTTTATTTAATATCGATCAAGATATTAAACATAAATATATCGAAGAAACTCTTCGTTATGAGCAAACTGGTTTATTAGCATTCTTAAAAGAAGAGTTTGAATTGGAAGACGTAAATAAATATTATCATTATTTTACAGATTATATCGGTAATAGCGATGTAACATTATCTAATTATTACGATAAAGTTATTGACCGATTTGTGCAAATTAATCCGTATGATGAATTGCTCGACATGATTCATTATTTAAATGTATATCGTTATTCTAAACAAGTACATAAAGATATCGGTATGTATGTATATAATCAAGAAACATCTCATCGAGTAATCATACCGAACGATATTAAGAATATGATAGTATCTGCTGTTAAATTTAAACGCGGAGAAAACTATCGTTTTGAATATAAAAAAGTAACAGATAATGCTGCATATATAACATATGATGATGCAGACTATACTGTAATATCTATATACGATAAAGAAACTAGAACTCATACTGGATTAGTTACAGTATGGAGAAATGGTAACGATTATTATTTGGCTAATTGGAATGTTCTAGTTAAGAACCAAATAGACTTTTAAATAAAAATGGAGTATAATATATTATGAGACGAAAGCGCTTCGATAATCATTTAAGCAGTCTATTGTCCTATACAAATAAAAACGTTGAACAAGAAATAACTCGATCTTCGTCTGGGTACACTAAAAATACTCCGACATATAAAAGATATTATTCTCAGATCGATGCAAATGTATGGTTCGGTGATAAGTTAGTTACCGATATCCAGAATATTAATTATGGATTATCTCAACACGATATGCCATTATTCGGTTATAATTCTTATATATATGACGAATTAGCTATCGGTAATCGGTTAGTACAAGGAACGTTTACGATTAATTTTACTGAACCACTTTATATCGATAATATGATTAAAAAATATCAGAAGGCAACTTTAGTTGCCGAAGATAAAACAGAAGAAGTCGAATATAAAGAAATTGTTCAACCACATCGACTATCTCAAACCGTACAATCTAATCCTGAGCATGATGCTATATGGCGACAAGGGTTTGAAATCGATATTGTATATGGACAAGATGATGACGTAATGGGTCAACCATTACATGTTATTTTATTAGACTGTCATATAATGAACGTACAAACAGTACTCGATTCTTCTGGTCGTCCAGTGTTAGAGCAATATCAATTTTTAGCTCGAGATCGTAAGGTAATTAATAGCTAAGGACAAACTGATTTATGACAACTAATAACAAGAAGAAACAAAAGTTTAATAATCAACAACATAAAAAAGGTATCGATATTAAAGAAACTCAATCTGTAAAAGATACAAATAATCCTGTCGACAATATCGATCGTGAAATGACAGGTGGTGTCGATGTTGTCGAAGTTACGACAACTGAACATGACGATGATTTCGACCCTTCTAAGACCGAATATTTAATGAATAGTGAAGCTGTTCGTATTCGTAAAGAAAATAAAAACGTTCGATTTTTTCGAATGTTAAACGATCAGTTTATCGTATATAAAATCATTACTCGTGCCGAACAACATCTTATGACCAATTTGTCTTTTGAACAACAAGCTGAATTCGATGCGATTACAGATTACGAAGAACGCATTCAAAAGCTAGAAGATTTGCGTAGCGATAATATTCTTCGTTATTTCGTTTTATTCCCACGCTCAGAACGAATTGAATACTGTAAAGAAACATTCGGTGGTTTTATCGATACTGTCGTAAATGAAATTTTAGTAAACTCTGGTTACGAAAAGAATACTATTTCTAACCCATTGTAAGGTGTGTTAATATGGAAGAATTACGTTTCGATGAAATATTCACACAGCTAAAAGATAAATATAAAACTGTTTTTACTTACACAGGATTCCCGGATGGTATCGTAATTTATCGACCATTGACTCGTTCACAATACTATGAATTGTTCGAAAATGAACAATTAATGGATGTTGAACGTGAAGATATTGTTTGCTATAATTGTATCTTATATCCTGAAAATTTCGATATCGGTGCACAACCAGCTGGTCTTATTGCCGACTTAGCACAAAAAATTCTCGACGCTAGTTTTATGAGCAAACGTGGCAGAGAAATTCTTTATTTAAATGCTGTCGATAATATGGAAAATGTCGATAAACAAATCTCTTGTGTAATCCATGAAGCATTCCCTGAATATGATATTGAAGATATCGATAACTGGGACATGGTTAGAACAATGGATTTCTTAGCAAGAAGCGAATGGATTCTTAAAAATATCCATGGCCGTGGTGGCCTCGATATGGAAAAACTTCTCGATGCTGGTAGCAATGTATCATTTAAACAAGATGATCCTCGTTTATTTAACGAAGAAAAACAATACTTCGATAAATTAAGAGAGCAGCGAGAAAAACCTCCAGAAGAAATTAAGAAACCAAAACAAACAGTTAAACGTCCTCAAAGACGTAAACAACAAATGTCTGAAGACGAACTAAAAGCTATGTTCCCAGAAGCATTTGTTAATCAAGGCGATGAAAACTCTATTCGTGAAGTAGCATTAAGTGGTAAAAACCCTCATGATATGACACTTGCAGAGTTAGCTGAACTTAGAAATAATAATTAAATTAATATAACAAGGGAAAAATATGGCTGACGATTATTTATTTAAAGGAATAGAAGCTCCTTCCGATAGTCCTGCCGACTCTTTTGTTGATACAGTAGCGGCTGCCGGCGGACTCGTCGGGGCCGCTTTTGCTTTTTCTAGAACAAAAAGAGGGGCGAGAGTTTTATCTAAACTCGATCCTATTATAGGACAAGTAGAACGTAGACTCTCAAAAATTACCGATGACGGCGCTAATGCAATTACATTATCCGAATTAGAAGGATATGCTAATCAAGCATTACGAGGAAATTTTCCTAAACCTTCATCTGTCGTAACTGCCGATAAGCAAACCGATATTATTCGAGACACGGCTAATCGTATATTAAATCTACAAGCTGATGCAGAAAAGTATTCACAGAATTTGTATCATGCTCAAGTAATAGATACGATAGCAACAGATTTTAAAGATGCCGGCATTAATCAAGCAACGATCGACAATATGGTTGATGCTATTAATAGTATTGCTCCATCTCAACGATATGACGGCAGCCTCGGATTCTCTGAACGTCTTAAAAATACATTAAGAGATGTCGTTATGGATGGCGAATCAGAGCATGCAGTATTTGACGATACAGATGTAGCATTAAGAGCTATTCAAAATCTAGAAAGAAAAAGTAGCTTAGAAGACTGGCAAAGTGTTGGTGGCCGTGGCGAAAAAATAGTCGACAACTTTATCGAAAATCAAATTAGAGATGCCGGAGAGTTATTATCTAAACATCAGGCTAAAAAGACTGGAGAAGTCCACGACTTTGCTCTTGCCGATTATTTAAAAGAAAAGCAAGTTAATGCTTCTATCGATGAAGGCGCTCTCGATGTTCCGATTGTATCTCGTAACGGTAAACGAGACATCATCGATATCGATAATGCTCTCGATAAGATACGCAGTAATGATAGAACTGCTTTTTTAGCCGATCTATTAGAGAATGCTAAATATAATGATAGTACTAAATATGTCGATGGCGAAATATTAAATACTCCGAATTTAGATAAAATAAAATCTGAAGCGAGAGGAATTGTCGGCGATACATTAGTCGGTAAATTATTTGGTCTCGATGATTTATCGCCTAGAAATCAATTAGGTATCGACGTTTATTCTAATGCTCAATTTAAACTCGGTATGGCCAACTTCCAAAAGGAAGGAACATTATTAGTTCGTAACCGCGATAAGCTATATCGTCAAGATCTTACGACCGGTAAGATGGAAGAGATGGATATTAGCGGTTATAATTGGCAATCTGCTAATGACGATATCGTTCATTATGGTCGTCTAATGAATCAATACGGAGTTCAACAAGAGAAAACGAATTGGGCTCAACTTGGCCGAAGCGAAGGTGCTAAACGATTAACCGATGTCGACGGCAACAATTTATATGCATTAAGAAATATCGATATAAATCAGCTAAGCGAATCAGAGCTATCTGCATTAGGTAGACGTGCCTATTCTCACGCTCGTGCCGTACAAAGTATCGATATTGATTTAGAAAAAAATACTGAAAAAATTGTTCTCGATTTAGCCGCATCAAAAGAAGGCATTAAAAAAGATACACTTTCTAAAATACGTGATGTATACAATGCAAAAAGCGAAAGTGCTAAAAGAAGAATCTTACGGGATATCGACGTTGATCAGGTTGATAACTTAGATTTATTAAGTGTAACTAAAGCCGCTCATGACGGCAAAAAAATTAATGCAAGGCTTCGCGATGACGGTATCGGTATCGGTAGTGAAGCATTATATAAAATTAAATCTGTCGAAGAAACAGTTAATGAAGCCGTCGTTAAAAATGCTGTCGATTCTTTGGGCAAAACACAAGCCGAAGCTTATGCTAAAATAGATTCTTTAAACATATCTCCAGGTGAAAAACAAAAACTGAAAGATATGTATACTATTGAAAAATATAAAAAAGAATCTGGTATCAACGTTATTAAAGATCGACATAACTTTAATCGAGATAAACAAGATATTGGTTCTGCTGTATTCGATAAGATACAAAGAACGTTAGGCGATAGTCCTGAAGCCGATAGAATACTCGGACATTATTTAGGTAACGGTAAAGATATCCATTTTGACTTTGGTAAAAAGGGAAATGCTGCCGCGCCAGTTTTAGCAAGAAAATCACTCGACGTTAAAAAGATAATTACGTCTTGGAACAGTGGCGACCTTGACGGAATAATGCAGGGCATTTCTGATTCTGCTAAAGGATTATTTGCTAATTCTAAATTAAGTCAAACAACATTCTTAGGTAAACTTACTGGCGGTCATTTAGACTTTTCTAATAATACGACAGGCAATGATTTATCGATTGCAGGTGCATATTTATATAAGATGGGACATCGTTTAAGCGGTGGCCTTAATATGCTTGACCCTGGTGCATTTACCGGTGTCGTAAATAACTGGTTAACTAGAGGCATTGCTCAGTTCATTAATATAGGACATGGCCTTGGCTTACATGAAAATGCTTCAAGAAGCAGTTTAGAAATCATCGATAAACTTTTATTTAAACGTGTATTGCCAGCTAGTTTTTTATATACTCAATTAGACTGGGCAGACGATACATTTAATTTAAATGAAAACTTTCAAACTGGTTTAGCCAACATCGATTTAGGTTTTAGAAAATTTACCGATGCTACAGGATTAACTGATGCATTTAAATTAGCTAAAATGGCTAATCCGATGGCCCAATATATTAGTGGCGACTATCGTCCTTATCAGTCCTACGAAGAACGATTAGACTATTATCAAAACGGCAAAGATCCGATTAGAGCTGGTCGTTATTGGGTATGGGGTTCTTCAAATGAATTCCGTGGTTCTAGTATTTCATACTGGGAAGATAATAGTTTAAAATTAGCTAAGTCTGATTATAAGACTGAAGGTATTTATGGCGGCTATTTTAATAAATGGATGCACAGTCCAATACCGACATTATCTAACCCTTTATCTCCATTAATATACGCTCTTAATCCTTATTGGTTAGAAGAGATGCATTCAGAAGACCGACCTTATTTAGAATCAGGTCCTCTATTCGAATCTAATACTCTTCAAGGCTTAATTCTTAATCCGACATTAGGTGAAATAATTAAGCCTAAGAAAAAATATCATGAGGATAGAATGTGGTTCGGTCGTGACGTTAAAGCAGTCATGTACCATATGAATCAACAGATACAAGAGCAGTCTCAAGATACTCGTTATTTAATATTCCAAAATGGACGTCTTGGCGTATATGATTTTACAGCATTTGATCATCCTACTGCTAATGAATATGTACAAAGTAGTGATCAACAATATGCGCCACAAGCTCCGATGTATGCATCAGCCGCCGATTACGTTAAATACATCAATCCTGACGGAACGGTAAATCCTGAAGTAGCAAGTTTACAACCGGTAACAAGTGGTACTGGTAGTGCTATTTCAGCAATGAATAATGCTATTTATTCTGGTAGCTCTCCTTATACTAATCCTAATGGTATGTATATACAGCAACGTGTTAGACGTGGTAGACCTAAAGGGTCACTCGAAGAAATTTTAAATAATGCTGACCTATATAATAATTTGATGAATTCAAATGGAGGTCGTGATTATTTAGATGAGTTACAAACTACTTCGAGATTATTAACAGGTATTTATGGTTATATTGGTTCTAGTGTATTTGGCCGTGATGAATCTAAGTTTATCGCTAATGCTGGCGATATTGATTCATTTACTCGTCAATTCTGGGATGCTGGTGTAGGTGGTCTCGGTGGTGAAACAGCCGAAATTAGTCGTCGTTTCTTACCAGAATTTTCAAGAAGACGACGGGTTAATCCGTTGATGAACGATGCTGCGGAAAAATATCCATGGTTGCCTGAAAAGTTTTATACTGGTGACCTAATGACTAAAATCATAAATGGGGAGGCTCGTCTTCCTGGTGCAGGGTATGAAGCTATTAATCAGTTACATCCAGATCAGTTTGCTTCTGATGGATATGGTGCTATTGATCGATATAAGATATTAGCCGATATAGCTCCTAATAGTCCAGAGTATAAATACTGGAAACAAATTGTTAAGATGATGAACTCTGATGAAGCTAAAAAAGTATTACAAGATACTGAAGAAATGGTTAAACATCAGGGCAAAAAACATGATTTCTTTAATTATAAATTTTTAGGTAAAACTACAGTATCTCAAGACGGCCATATCGAAGAAGTATTATCTAACGGTAAATTTAAAATTGCCGGCGACGATCGTTTATATCAAATTGCCGGTGTTAAATTTAAAGAAAACGGCTTCATGTCGAAACAACAGTTGTTACAAGTTATCCAACCAGGACAACGAGTAACGATGCGTATCGACGATGAAGAACGTACCGACAATCCAGATGCACCACAAGCTCCAATTCGTGCAGCGTTATTCTTGAACGGTGAAAATATTTCAGATACATTACGAGAAGTAGGTTTAGCTGAATACGATATGGACGATAGTTCTGCGGCTGGTGCATATGCTAACTATAATACGTTTGGACGTATTTTTGGTAGTGCTGCCGAACTAGTAACGCATGCACAAATTCCGATTCTCCATAGTCAATTCATGAGAATTAACGATCCGTTAGAAGAATATCGTAACGATCAATTATACGGTAGTGGATTTGCTTCATGGGAAGATATTGTCGATACAATGCTCGTTCCGACATTCGAACAAAGTAAAACATCGTTTGTAAAAGATTTAGTGGCCGATAGTGCATATCGTTATTACAAAGGATTAAATAGTCGAGCTTTAGATAATGCTTCTAAATCTAGATTAGCCGTTGCTAAATTTGCTTCGACATATTTAGATGGCCCAGCACTAGCCGGTGAAATCACAGGTCGTTTTACTTTCGTCGGTGCTAACGCCGTAGAACGAAAAGAAAAGTTATCTCGTGCATTTAGATTTGCTGGCAATGCATTTGCAATGGCAACATCGACCGACGATCCTATGTATGCTACTTATGCATGGGGACGTATGGGTTACGATATCGGTAGCCATTTAAATCTATTCGATAAATTCATCTCGGATGAGTCTTCTATCGGTAGATTTGCCGAACATTTATTTGGTAGCGTCGATAATAAAGGTATTGAAAGTTTAGTCGATTTTGCTAAACGAACTCGTGCTAGTCGAATGCTACAAGCTGCCGCTTTTGCCGGTACTGGTTTAGCAATTGCATTAGCTAAGAATAATCCGATTACCGAAGCTCTCGGTCTCGATCATGTATATACTCCAGATAACGTAGAAAAACGTTGGGACACAGAAGAATACTTCGATAGACTTCGTTATATAAAATATATGGGTCTATATGAAGCAGCTAAAGAAAAAGCTAAAGCCGAAGAAGGCGTCGATGTCGATAAATTATATCAACATCAAGAAGCTCTTCGTGCCGAAATGGATGGCGATGTGTCGATTACCGATATGATGGCATCCGTATTAACTTCTGGTACTCCGTCTAACGATCCATTAGCGCAATGGATTAATAAAAAGTTCGGTCGTTTAAGTGAAGATATGACAACGCTTGCTGCCGGTGAATGGACAGAACAAGCTATTATGTATCATCAAGTAGCTGAATCTACTGTATATGCGTTAAATAAAGATAGTGAATATTCCGATATTATTCGTGCATTACCTAGCACCGAAAAAGAATATTTCGTCGAATTTGCTAAAGTAACGAACGAAAAACAGCGACGTGCTATTTTACGTAATGTATCTCCATCGTTAGCTAAAGCGTTAAGACTTGTATGGTATCAAGAAGAAACTGAAACAGAATCTAATGAATCATATTTCACGACTCATAATCTTCCTGGACCATTATGGCAAGGTTGGGAAGCATCTTCTAACCTTGAAGATATTAAGGCAAAAGTAATATATAACGAAGGAATGCAATTTGCAGACTTCGGTATTTATTCTTCTACATATGAAGATCCAGAAGTTATCAATGCTCCTAATATAGAAAATATTAGGAACGGCGATGATCCTATTACTGTCCGAGCTAAAATTAATACTGTATTAAGTGGTATCGGTTTAACCGAGAAACAGATACAGGTGAATCCTACGCAACAAGATGGTATAATAGATATAGTAACTAATGTAACTTCTGTTCTTGGTTACAAAATAGACAAAGCGTTATCATTCTTATAGAAGGATTAAATAATGGATCAAGATTTTACTTATATAACTAGGAGACCGACATACGATGCTTTTAATAAAGAGTCATTTGGGCCACCTAGTCATCTTATTGAATTATTAGAAAAAGCTAATTTAAATAAAAGAAAGGATATGACGCTGGCGATTGAGTCAGCGTCTAATTCCGCTTTATCGTTAAATAATAAAGCTAAGGTATTGCCGTCTCCTGACGCAAAACCTTATTTCTTCGATATTGAAACAATTCCGTCTGTGCTCGTAAATGTTGACGGTCAAGATAGAGCAGTTAGAACACCAGATATTATCTGGCAGTATGCTGCAAAAGACGAGAGCGGTACTCGTGTCGTTATGAATGGATTAACAAAAGATCAAGCATCTTTATTAAGATTGAAATTTGATAACGGCACATTTAATTACGATACTGCGACTCGAGAAGAAAAAGTTGCTTACGATACACTAGCTCGTATCGGTAAGAACGCAAATAATATGAGTTCTGGCGGTGCACTTGAAGCACTAACAGATGCCGACGATAAGACCAAATTAATTGGGCGTGGTATCGATTATTTATCTAACAATCATCAAGATGGTTTAAATAATATAGCTAGAGAAATAGATCAACATATTTCTTCTGGTACACAAGTAATCGGTTTTAACAGTCAGTTCTTCGACGTAAACAAAGTATCGACTGCTTTACGTGAATCTCCTGACATTACTAGAACATTAGGAACAAGAGCAGTTAATAAGATAGCAACTAAAAATCATTTCGATATTTTTAAAACGATTAAAACAGCGATTACGTTAGATCCTGAAGCAATGTCTCGGGCGTATAAAGACTCTATATTGCGTGGAGCTAAACAAACTAAGGCTGGTCGACTTGGAGCCTATTATATTAAAGGCTCTAGTTTACGACAAGAAGATTTTGCTCGTATGCTCGGTATCGATGTATCGAAAGCCCATGATGCTGGCGCCGATATTTCTGCATTGGAGCAATTATATAACAATGAATATTTCCGATCATATTTAGAATCAGCCTCTAAAATAATTGCCGAAAACAAATCAACAATGCAAGAAATTAAAGCTGGTACATTCGTAAGCAATATTAATTCTGTATGGGGAAGAAATTCTGGTTTATTAATGTTTGAACGTAATGGCGGAGAATATATTTTCCCAGAATATAATATGCGCCATGTCGACGGTAAAAATTATACTGCATATCGAGGCTCTACTTTTAAGACGAATGCTATTTATGAAGTAAGTAAAGTAATGAAGCTCGATCATAACGATCTTAATCTCGGTCGTTATATAGCAGAAAATGCTGGCCAACTTGGTATTAACGGTAGCCATGATTTACACATGGTAGAACTAACTGGCGGCGATGGTGCATTACGATATATTGTCGGAACAAAAGAAAATTTAGAAAATCAATTTATGGAATCTTTTGTACCGATTGCTCAACGAACTAAAGACGGCATGCAATATAATATGCCTGGCATGAAAATTGCGACAAATTCTTTAGGTATTGGTATGGCAAATACGGCAGAAGATACTTTTAATAATTTATTAGTACGTTCTTATCAACGACAATCTCGTGGTAACGTTATCGATAAAATTCAGTCTGCGACTTATAGTCGAGAAAACTTTGTTATCGATCCTATCGTTAGTACGTTCTCTACTAAAAAACAACAGTTAGCAGCCGCAACAATTCTTCAAGATCATATCGAGTTAGGTAAATCTGTTGCTGAAGCAATGTCCGGATATTCGATTGAAGATCTTGGCGGTATCGATAAGGGAGTATTTGCTCGTTCAATTGAAAAAATAGCAGCCGGAATGAAAGAACGATATAATCCTGAAAAAGGATATATCCCGTCATTCGGTGCCGTTAAAGAAATTTTAAATAATATTAATTCTAAAGATAATCATTTCTTAATCTCGACAGCCGCAAGAGAAATCGCGGCAAGTGGATTAGAACATGACAAGATTGCATCCGATTATGTAATGCAATCTGTTATGAATGAATATACTCGTATGATTCGTAATCATGAAGTATCTTATGATTCTCGTTTTAGAATTGACGATAAATTCTTGGCAGGACTCGCCGGCCCTCAAAATCTTAGTGGCGTAGAGTTTAGTTTAAGCCTAAAAGAAAAAGACTTTAATATGGCTGCTGCTACACTCGAGAAGAAGCTTAGAACTTACGGTACTAATAAGACGATCACTCCAACACAATTAATCGATCGTTTTAATTATTTTGCGACCAAACTCGAGAAGCGCGGCGGAGCTTTATCTAACATTACTAAGCGTTTCAACGATTTAAAAGCTCAAGACGATGTATCGTTTAGAGATATGTCTGAATTTTTCGTACGAGAATTACAAACATATCAACAACGTAATCCTCATGATGAAGCATTTAGGAGTTTTGATTTAACTCCGGGTAAAGCGATTATAACTTCTGATGCTCAAAAGACTGTATTAAGATCGGTAGCTAAATCTGCAGCAAACGGTTTAAGTAAAAGCTCTCTCGATGCAAGTGAACGATTAAAAGGCTATTTAATGAATGGCCTTACAGAAGATATGTTTGTCGATCGCTACAAAGGTCTTCAGCCAGATAAAATATTATCGGCTCGATTTAATACGATCGAGAAACAAATGCAAAGTATCGCTAATCAAATTGTAGCTAGTTTAGGTAATAATGCTAACTTATCGATTAGAGGTAATACTGTCGCTATTGTCGAAGGTAATAAGTTCTACGATATCAGTAAATATTTATCTCGAGTAGTATATGCTAATGGCGGTAATTTTGCTTTCCAACACGGCAATAGTGTTGTCGATATGAGCTTCACCGAAAGAGCTGTTAGGTCTATTCATATGGATGGCGGCGAGGCAAAAGTAAAACCGGCATTACAATATGTAGCAAGAGAATTATCTAATTTCGATCATATTCTTCCGTCTGTTAAAGAATGGTTAAAAACCGATAAGAATGCTAGTATCGGTGAAGTATTAACTAACGTTCTTAAAAATGCTCAAGCAAATCCTAATAAGATAGGTTTATCTCCTGGTGATAAAGGTTTTGATGTAACTAAACAAGAGTTATTAAGACTAACAGATTTAAATATCGCGCAAAAAAATCTTACCGACAGTAAAGCAGATATTATAAGATCTCTTCCTGAATTATTTAGCACTAACGTATTAACTGTCGACGACTTTGTTAAAATGGGCGTTGTCGAACAAGGTGCTGGTCGAGACGACGTAATTAATTTCTTTAAGACAATTAATCCAGCATGGGATGGTAAGACTGGAGACTTATTTAAAGACATGGCTCCGTCTAGTAAATCTCAGAATGCAATTAGTGCATTACTTAACCCTAAAGATCCGTCTAAAGGATTAAATGCAGTACTTCACGATGAGTCATTTATCGAAAGGAATTTTGTCGGCGTCGATACTTATGATTTTAAATATGACGACAACGGTAAAATCATTCTTAACGATGATGGCACATTAAAAACAAGTACTCGATATTCTGGTAGTGAATATTCTATTCTATCTGATACAGAATATGAAGAACAAAATATTACTAAGAGCGAAACAAATCATTACGCTAAAGTACTTAAAGGTGCTAAACGATATGATACCGCGACAAATGCTTCTGCTATTAGTCCGGGCAATGAACGTAGTTATCAACAATCTTCTGGTCAATCTCGAACATTATTAAAAGAAGGCGTTGAACAAGTTGCTATTGATCATGGTGACGATCCTGCTCGTTATTATACCGATAAATCTTGGATAGGTTCGACTAAAGCAGATACAAACAAAGCAGTGCTCAATACAAATACTTTATTGTTACAACACGATAAAGAGGGACAAGAAATCATCGATAAATCTTTCAATGAAATTGTAACGAGTATCGAAAATGAATATCATCGCACTTTAAGTTCGAATGAAATTGATAGATTATATGGAGAATATTCTCGAGCTTTAAAATCTGGTATTGAAGGTTCTGCTAAAATTTCTCCGGAGTTAGCCGATGCATTAGGCCAAGCTACTTATGGATTACATGGTGGTGAAGCTATTAACTTAGCCGGTAATAAAGATATTAGCAAGGAATTTATTGAGCGTCACGTTCCGATTAAAATGAATACCGATGGCAAATTCGAATTAAAAGAAGTATCTGATGCGGTATTCTTACGAGGTCAAGATATTGTCGAGACTTCGATGGATACAGAGTTCTCTGGTGCAACATCTAAAACGGCTAAGAGTGATTTATTTGGTCGAATTCATTTCGTCGATGCCGATAATAATATTGTTTCTGAGTCTAAGATATCGAAGATGTTACAAGAGTTAAGTGTTCAAAATAAACCTGACGATATTAAAGGTATGATCGATGCACTTAAGTCTAAAGGCATCGATACTAGAATGGTATTACATAACTTCAGAGATACGACTCGTAAATTGTTCGTCGGCAATGCTAAACAAACAACGTCGACATTAGGTTTTGGTTTAGGTGAAGTCGATAAAAATATTGCTAAAATTTTAAATGAAACAGGTTTTGGTAATATGGTCGGATTGAAATTTAATACAGAAGGTATCGCTAAATTCTTATCTGGCGACCTTAACGAAATTGCTTACCATTATTATTCTGGCGACAAAGGCCAACGAACTCAAAATTTAAAAGAAATGCGCAAGCGTTTACTACTCGAAGTTGGTTTAACAAAGAATGCATCTAAAGAAGAAGCGTATAGCGCGATTAAAAAACGTATTAATATCGAACGTAACGTTATCGTTAATGCATTAGCTAAAACTGTTAACCATGGATCACCGATCGATATCATTCAAGGTGAACAAGAAATGGTTAAACGTAAAGATATCGTAGGTTTAACACAACAATGGTTAGATAATATTGCCGACGAGCCTATGGACGTTAAACGTGCGTTTATGAGAAAAGCCGTCGATAATTTAAATGAGTCTGGCTCTATAGAATTATTTAACAAAGGTGCTATTTATTTCGATGAGAAATTAAATAGAATCATGTTTACTGACGGTGTATACGAAATAAAAGACGGTAAGAATCTTGGCGACATATTTAAGATTATGCTTAAAGATCAGGACGAAAAACTCGTACAAAAACTTAGCGACGTCGATAAATTGACTATGGGTGTTTCTGGCAAGGTAACGGCTCAACAAGTTACGGCGTATTCAAAAGATTATATCGGTGAATTACAACATGCTGTATTTAACCAAAACGAGTTAATGAAAGTAAGAGAGTTAAAGGTCGGCGCAAAAACAGCTAAAGAATTATTAAAAGTAATAGATCCGACTGGAACATTACAAGAATCTTTAGCGGCAACTGGTGTATACGATAATATAACCGGTGAAATCAATTACGGTGAAAAATTATCTGATGCAGCAATGAACGGAACTCGTTATTCTCGTGCAGCTAGAAAGTCTCGTCAAAAACTTGCTCAGGCTGGCGATTTTGCCGATACATCGTTAGAAAAATTCGTATATGATTTATTCGATGAAAAAGGCATTAAAGCTACTAAAGATTATGTCGAAGAATTTGCTGAACGGTTATCTCACCATGCTGCCGATTATCGTAACAATAAAGGCGGTCGTATGGCAGACGATACTAAAGACTTTGCAGATATTTTACATGGCAGTCGTGGTACTGATAAAGAAAGAGAAGTATTTAGAAAAGCTTTTAACGATATAGATACACCTCTTACTCTCGATGAAATGATTAATCACTATAATAAAACTGGTGAATATAAATCAGGTAAATTTAGTGAAACGATCGGCGGAAGAAAATATGAAATGTTTATTCCGCAAAGTGCCCATAGCCCAGAAACAAGAGCACAAGTTAAATCGTTCTTTGATTCAGCTCAAAAGCTTGCCGAAATGGAAGTTCAGGACGGCGTTCAATATACCGAAGAAGCTGCTAAATTAAAAAATAATATGGATCAAGCCTATAATAGTTTGCGTGACAATGTCACTAAAAACTTAAGAGGTAAAGGTCATATATTAGAATCGACAAGTTCTGCTTATCTCGGTGAAAGTATTCAAGCTGCTGCTACAAACGTATTCGACTTCGACGATAACTTTATTTCGTCGAGAAAATTTGCTGGCGGAATGACGATTAAAGAGGCCCAAAAGGCCGGTTTAAGTACAAGCTTTGGTGAAGCTTCTATCGATGTCTTTGAAAAACTCGGCGTATTCGACGGTTTAGATGCTGCAGGTCGAGCTGCTAAGATTAAACAACTCGAAACAGAAGGCATGGCAATGGGCGTTGGACGTTATCCATTCGACTATCCTACATCAGTCGACTTCGGCAAACTTTATTTAAATAAAGGTCTTGCCGAGAATGAAGTAAGAACTAATCAGCTTATGGCTAAAGGTAAAGGCCTCGACTATGACGGCGACCAAATTAAATTAATTAAGATGAACGAAGATATCATCACTAATTCTGGTATGACCGACGATAGTTTATTACTTGCATCTTCCATGGATAATAGTGCTGTAACGTTCCAAGAAACGGCAAGAAGAAGTTATGATCCATCGACAAAAACAGTAAGTGATGTTACAATAGAAGGTGCAGATGGTAATACTCTTGCCAAAACTCAAAAAGCTTCAAGCTATGCTGGTGAAACATATAATCCATTAAAGAATTTACAAAAAGTAGTTAACGACGTCGGATTTAATGAAGAGTTTATGACTCAATATTCTGGCGGAATGCGATTAGGGCATACAGCTTCTACTGTAGCTATCGGTGTCCAAGAAGCTCGTTTGTCGGCGAAGAATGCCGGTAGTGCGACTGCCGATATAATGAATCAGTTTGCCGACGTATTCACCGATTTAACAAGACATGGTCAAACAGCTGAAGATATTCGTAACATAGGTAAACTCGTTACAGACGATACATATAATAAAGCTATATGGTCTGAAATGAAACGTAAACAAGAATCCTTATCGACAATGGTCGATGCCGTTGCTAATAACTCTGATTTTATTGCAAACAGTGGTTTGCAAGGCAAAAGTGCTGAAGAGATTCAAGGTGCTGCCGATGAATATGTTCGTCAACAATATAAGCAACATGTATCTAATATGTTTGAGACAACTGCTTCTTACATGGAGAAAAATAAGTTAAATCTTAATTTTACAATGTCTCAATTAGACCTTGGTGTAAGCGTTACTGGCGATCGACATGCTACGTTTAGAAGTGCAACCGATGTTCATAGTGCATCTCAAGAAGCGATTATAAATAACGCTGCTTTAAATAATATGGCGCCTATTGTAAATAATCCTGAAGAACAAATTCAAGCTGTTAAAATGAACGAGTCTTTAATTGGTTCTGGTGTTGCTGAACGTATGGCAAAATTAAGAAGTGGCGAAGTTAAAGCTATGGACATTGTTCGTAAAGCACGAAGTAAATCGGTTTTAGGTGCAATGGCTGCTTTGGGTTCTTCGATTCTTGTTGCTGGTTATGGATCGGTTTCTCCGATTCCGGATGTCGATAATACTCCGGCTCAGCAAATTAATAATGCCAATACATCAGTTCGTTTAGTTCAACCTCAACAAGGTGCTGCTAATGGTGGTTATATAATCAATGTAGCAACTTCGACAAGTCAAGATCCACAAGCTGCAGTTGCTGCATTAAATGCTATGCCGAACATTGTTGGTTCTGGCGGTAGTGCAACTGTTACGACAAGAGTTACATCTAAATATGAAGATATGAATGCTAACGATATTAGCAACTATTTAGATAGTGTATTATAAATAAAGGAGATTCTATGGCGGAAGATAAAAAGCCAGGTGTTAACTATGCGACTCAACACTTAGGTCAAAAAGTCGGCAAGAAGGCTTCCGATCAGGTCGAGACAAAAAAGGAAGATACTTCTAATAATCCGACTGAAGGATCAAAAGAAGAACTTAATCAAATGGTTCGAGATACTCAGATGAGCCTTCCGGAATTAGCCGACTTTGAAGAAGGCGCAGTCGACATGAGAATTTATGAAGAGCTCGCTAAAAAGATGGGCGATTCAAAAGAACAGGCTTTGTTTTATAAAGAAAATCCTCCATTAGAAAACACTGGCATTGATAGATTGAGAGGGCTGGCTATGGTCAGCCTTCCTCCATCTGCTTTCAGAATTACAGATGAAGATTTACATGCTGGTTTTGTCGATGGCGATACTTTATATGCCGACCTAAGAAAAGCAGAAGTAAAAGATCCAGAATTATTAGAATATTTATGTGTCGGTCAACAAAACATGCGAGCATGGTTAGCCGGGAATAAAAAAGCGACAGAAGATGTTTTGGATGCTAATAAAGTAAAAGACGAAAACAGAAGTCTTGATTATGATATGGGCTTCCGTTTTCTATTTTATGATGCACCAGAAGTTCATCACTGGTCTATCGTATATGCAACCGACGTAAAACAAGTTACATATGGTGAAGCTGTTCAAAACTATCAAGCTTTTTTAACGAAGGCCTATGATGTTAGTAGTAATAAAAATGGTTCTAAATGGGAACGTTACAAAGATAGTGATACCGTTACGATTGCTCAAATTGGTGAGTTCGATAATAAATGGATCCAAGTAAATAATTATCTAACCGAAAAACGTTTTGGTAATTCTGCTGTCTTATTGAATGGACGTAAACCTGTATTCGGTTTAATGGCAGACGGAACTAATTACGGCACATTAGAAGTAGCCTATGCTGCAGCTAATGACGTCGTTAATATGGTAAAGAATGCACAAGAAGTTCGTGCCGTTATCGATATTAATGGTTCTTCTAAACAAGACCAAACTACGGCATATCCTAAAAATATGGTTAGCTTCCCAGGTGATGGATTACTAGCTAATTATTTTAATACGTTTAATAAATTCTTTACTGGACAAGATCCTACTGTATTTCAAGAAACAGGTATTAACGCATATGGTTTAGAACATTATCGTCGTAACCTAGCTGTTATTTATGTAAAAGATAAAGACGGACAATGGATTAATTTAAATAAATATATTATTGCTCGCCATCGCAATACTTCTATTTTAAAGTATTCTGATTTTACGAATCCTCATCTTAAACCTTGGGCATATCAATACGATACAAAAGCTTGGACAGATGCCGTATGGAATGCGACATCTCAATACGACAATCGTCACGAGATTCAAAATAAAGCTTTTGGTTGGAATAATATTACTAAAGGTTTAAATTCTATTTCTGACTGGACTTGTACGATCGGCGACGTAACATTATTCGTTCCACCTATTTCTATTAATACGGTAACACAAGCTTATACAAATTCTGTTCCATTACTTCGTGCAAAAGGTTCTGCTAATATTGAAAATGCAAAACCTGAACGATTCTTACAATTAGAACTATATTTCAATGAAGACCGTGGTATTAATGGACAACCTGTAGAATGGTATACAAATCTTAGCGATAAAAAGAAAAAAGTCGTATATCATATGAATGGATTCCGGGCGTTGTTATCTGAATTCCATTTTGCTCCATATATGCCAATCGAGAATAAATATATTAACGAAGTTCTCGATATCGATGCTATTTGTTTTGAATCGATGTCAGTAGCGACAGTTCCGAATTATCCTAAGCTATTAAAAGTTACGTTGTTACTTAAGGAATTCGATTATCAGGTATTTATGCCTCAAGTTCCTAAGCAACGTGATTTACAAGATGGAGTTATCGATATTTATCGTAACTTCTTTGCGAAAACAATCAACTATGATTTACTACGTTGGTATATTCAACGACCATTGCAATTAGGACAAGATCTTCACGATAGAAAAATGAATATTTCTTCTAAAGATTTTATGAAGAAAACATTATTCGCAAATCGATCTGCTTATATGCCGGTCGATACATTAAATCCTAGAATTAATATTTATATGCCTGATGAAGGTAAACTTGTTAAGATGGAAAAGGTTAGACAGACTTTTACTCATAGTAATAATAAAGCTCCTAACTATTATCGTCCATCTGAAAAAGATAAAGAATTGTTTGCGATTGCAAACCAGTATTATAAAACGATTCATAGCGATCAAATTAATAATATTCTTAAAAAATATAAATTTAATTATAGCGATAAAGCTTCTGTCATGTCGACTGCAGGTCGCGAGATCGTCGATTACTTACGAGCATTAAATATACCGTCCGATTATTCTATTTTAGAAAAACATATCGACGTCGTAAAATCTGTTCGAGATTACGCTTTATCAGTTGCTGGCGGCGGACAAGCTAAACCTCAATACAGCTTCGATGAGGATCCAGATAATGATTATTTAAAAATTAAAATTATTCCTAGCGTCGATTATAACAGTCGAGATGAATCTTTATTATTAAGACAACAATTTGTTTCCACTTTAACGAGTGGTGGCAATCAGAATATGTCTGATAATATTCACAATACCGACCAATCCGGTATCGATTTACAGACTAATTATTATGATATGGTATTTGCCGATAATGCATTTAATTTTAGAATCATATTAAAACAAAATAATGGTCAATGTACGTTAGAATATTCTCCTTATGATGGCGATTCTAAATTCTTAGAATATTGTGCATCTCAGTTTGCGGCCGTACAAAATGCTGACGGTTCTGTTCAAATGTCCGGTAATCAAGAGACATATGAAAATTATGAAGACTCCGAATTTGAACGTATCAGTTCTATTCAATATGTAACATATTTAGAAGATGTATTAGTGCAAGGTTTAACAGCAAACTTCTCTAATACATATGCGAATATGACATTAAATACATATCATGGTCAAGCTCCTCAATTTATGGGCGGACAAGATGCAACATTAACGTTTTCTGTTATGACATATGACAGAGAAACTGTTGATCGCTTCGATAAAATTCCGAAGATTATTTCTTATTTTAAAAAGAAATATCCTAATGCATTACCAAGTTATCCATTTAGAATTGATTCTGAGTTTACTCGTTTATTAGGTATCTTCGAAGTAATTGTAGAACAAGTGTCGATTTCGACTGTCGTAAATTATCCTGGTTTATATCAAATTAATGTAACGTTACGGCAAACAGATAGAACGATTCGTAATCGTTTTGCTATTTATAAACAATTCGAACAAAATAATTTTGCGTCGAAAGAAGCGACGGCTCAACGTGCTGCGCAAGCCGCATTAGGCTACTTCGAGATCGATCAAAATTTATCTAAAGCTGAATTATATCCAGACTTAGAATTACCGACAATTAAAGAACTCGGTGAATTAGGTTTCGAATTTATCCGTTATAAAAATCCTCGTGATCAAGTATTCGTTGATCCCGATTTTTATTTCTTCTATCATGAACATTTATTCTCGGAGTTATTAAGAGATTGTATTTTACAAGATAGTAAAATGCTTCAAATGTTTGCTAAACCAGACGAAGACGGTAATCCATCTGGTGAATTAAAAATTCTTTCAGATCTTAGTGAAGCTGCTCAATATTCTATGCGTCATGGTATGATTGCACAAAATGGTGGCATATCTGAAATGACGGCTAAAGATTGGCAGTTAACGCAAGAAAGATTAAACCAGATGAAAAAAGAAGAGAACGAACAACGTATGAAACTTTTTAAATCTGGTATTGCGACCGGTCAATGGAAAGTCGGTAAATCTATTGGCGTTACTTTCTTAGAACCTTATTATGCATGGTTGTATCATAATTTGAATACAGAAGAAGGCCAGAAAGAAGTAGAAAAGGCTAAAGAAGCCGTTAAAGAAAATACTCCCGACGGCAAAGGTGGAGTTAAAAAATCTAGCCCTGGTCAGGGTATAATAGATCCAAGAACTCAAGTAGATAGAAATTCTACTGTATATAAAGAAAATAAAGAAGAGTATGATAAGGCTACCGCTGATGCAAAAGCTAAAGAACAAAAAGCAAAAGAGAATGTAGAAAAAGCAAATGAAAATGCTCTTAAATCTATAATCGTCGATAGTATTAATATATTCCAATGGGAAGCCGATAAAGCTCTTAAGTTCTTATCTGAAACTTCTATTGAAGATGAAGGTTCTGAAGAAGCTTTAATTCAATATTTTAAAAATATTATTGTCGAAACAAAATCTGTCGATACTACTTTAACTTCCAAATGGAATGCCGACATTAATGATTGGTTAAATAAATTTGCTTGGTCTGCACTTGCTTCTGGGTTCTCTACTGATCTTGAACCTGAAAAAGCAAAAAGTATTATTGCGTATATGGGTCAAGCTTTAGCTAATGGTGCTCAAGAAAATGGTGGCCAGTATGGTTTATGGGGACAATCTGTAAAACTTAACGGAAAATCAAATAGCCTTTTTAACGATCCTAATTATAATAAAGATAAGAATGACGATAAAAAAGGTGATTTAGATTTTAACGTAAAAAACTTTAAGCCGACGCGATATACGATTAACGGGTTAACTTATGTTCGTCATTTGGACGATACCTCTGATTTTTATGCATATGGTTCCTGTACTGAATTAGGCCCTTATGGTATTCCTTGCTTTACTCAAAAAGAATTTGAAGATAATCCTATGCTTCAATTCTTACCGATCGATTATAATAAACGTCGCAAAAAGTTTTTAGATAAAGGCTTTACATTTGAAGCGTCTGATCGATACTACTTCTTAGATCCTTATTATCAAACATCTGATCATAGTGAAACAATTCAATATATGAAATATTGTATGCATGATATGAATTATGCAAAACATGCTTTCTTGCGAAACGTTTTATATTGGTTATGTGTTTTAATTAAGAAGAATATCTATCCTAACTATATGACTGATATCATGTTCCAAAATGCGGTAAGTGAAGCTTCTGCATATGAGTTCATGAAAGACATGAAATTAGCTAACGATGTTCAAGAAAAAAATGTAAATACTCTTAAGAATTTTGTTAAAGACAATCAAGATAAATTCGTTAAAGGTAAATTATTCGTAGCGACAGCATTATCATTAATGTGTAAAGATTCTTCTTTAATTAAGAAAATTATTACTCGTGATTATAATGCATTAAATGCGTTAACTCATAAAGTAATTACGCCTAATATAACGACGACGGCTCCGTTAACTAATGACGAAGTGAACCTAAGAAAATTATTATACGGCTTAGTTCTTTCTGGTCTCGTAGAAAAAATCGAAGAACTCGGTATCGATATTGCGACCGATAATCCTATCGCTCAAATTCAACGTGAGTTTATGCAGCAATTAGAATTAGAAGCAAATGAAATGACGCCAAAAGCATTGGCACGACGTATTCGAGATTCCTATCTCAATATGGTTCAAACCGATGTTCGTGGCAGAATGCTTCGAGGATTCCCGACATTCCAGATTATGTTTATCGATGAAGGTGCTTCATCGGGATTCTGGAAGATGCATGATAGCTTCTATAGTACGAATGCAGTAAGCTCTATTCAAGTCGTTAAGTCTAAAAATATTGCGGCCGATACTGCTATTATTCAGTTAAATAATTTGTATCAAAATATATTGTCTGAATATGAGGATGACGGACAAGGTGATAATTTTACGACACAATTGCAATACGGTATTGCCGGGCTTGAAAACCTATACGATAGTATTTTTAATCCTCGTACCTATGTTCGTAATTTAAGTGAAAAACAAGCATTAATTCCTGAAAGGAATTCTATTAAATTAGTTGCCGGTGCTCGTATGCATATCCGTATGGGTTACTCTGCTGATGCTGCTAAGTTACCTGTTATGTTTAACGGTACAGTTACCGAGATTCAAGGTGGCGATGTCGTAAGTATTGTAGGCCAAGGCGACGGCATTGAATTATCTAACCCTATTCGTGAAGATAATTTCGGCGATAAGATTAAAAACCGTGGCGTAAAATATTTAGGTGAATCTCCTTATGGCTTATCTTTTGGTGGCGTAAGTCCTAGAGTACTGGCAAGTTCATTCTTAACGTGTCAAGATCAAAACTGGTTTAGTCAATTATTCCGTGAAAAGAATTGGAATGTTTTATCGAGAGTATTCTCTAATAATCCATTCGGTATTTATCATTACGGTGATCCATATTATCGTGATATCTTTGTTAATGGTGAACCAGTACAAAATATTTATGAAGTGACTAATGACTCTTCTGCTCATTATTATAACTTCCGTAAGAATACTGATATCACTAATTTATTTAATAGTGATAGCTTACAATTTGAAAATGGCGCTTCAGAACAAGGACAGCAATCCTGGTATCGTTCATTAGGAAGTGTTATTGGGATTGATCCCCCAGAACAAGGCCATCAGTTCATTAGTATTAAAACACAAGGCAGAACAGTATGGGATATTTTGCAGTTTGCCGCAAGTGCAAATCCATCTTATATTGGCGCAACTGATTACTTCGGATTTAGAAGTACTGTATTTATGGGATTACCTAACTGGTATTATGCTTATAAATATATTAAAAATAATAACCAATTAAATACTCTCGAGAAACGGAAACCTTATTCTCAATTCCATATGTATTGGTCAGATCACGATATTTTATCTAATCAAATTCAAACTAATTCTAATAAAGTAGCTACCGTAGCTAGAGGTATGTATCAGTTTGAAGAAGTTAAAAAATCGACTCCTGATATTTATTTCGACCGAGACATTTATCCTGAATATCAACGTTCTATGGTAGTTGATACATGGTTACATGGTAGAACACAAGTTCATACTTCTTCTGAAAATACATTCGGAATCGATAGCGAAATCGGTTCTTTAGATAGTTATGCAACAGTTACAGGAGCATTTGGCTCTGCTGTTGGCGGCGTAGTCGGCGCTCGCGGTGGTTCTGTCGGTGCTAGTGCTGGTTTTGCTCTTGGCGGTGCTATTGGCACAGGTATAGAGTTAGGCTTAAAGAATATTGCTTCTTGGGCAATATCTAACTTTGCTCCGGATAATTATGGTGGACCTGAACATAATCATGCTCAAACTGCTCGATTAATGACATTATCACGACTAAAGAAATCTGTCGAACAAATTTACTCTGGTAATCTCGTAGTCTACGGTGATCCTACTGTAAAACCTCACGATCGAATTTCTATCTTCGATGAACCAAATAGTATGACCGGTCAAGCAAGAGTCCGTGAAGTCGTTCATACATTATCGGCAACGACAGGTTTTGTTACGACAATTACGCCAGACGCGATTGTCGACGTACTTAACGATAAGACGACTCAAGCTGTTAATATGGCTATTACATCTACATTGATGCGCTGGGCAGTTTATGCTCTCGGTGTTTATAACTTACAACGAGCTTATATTGTTCGCGCTATTATCGATGATGGATGGGGCTTGTTTGCTCGAGCAAAAGGCTGGGCTGCATCAGAATATGTTGATACGATAGTTAATGCTACTAAAGAAATGAAGCGAAATAATACTATCGATAGAATTGTTAAGAAGCTCGAAACTAAGCAAACTAATCTTAAAGGAGCATTAGAAGCTGCAAAAGAATCTGGAGATGCTGCAAAAATTGCAGAAGCTGAAGCTAGACTTGCTGTCGTAGAAAAACGACTCGCAAGATTCGATCCAATTAAGCCATCATTTACGTTTGGTGATCGTGGCGTTAAAGGTATGGAAGGTATTTCTAAAATATTAAATTCTTGGGCTGAAGCTAGTGCTAATTTTGAAAAAGCTAGTTTAGAAATCTCTAAAAAAGTTTTTAATCTTAGAATGCCAGAATTTACAAAATTAAGTAACGAAGCAGATATTTTTAAAACTAATAAAGATAGTTTTGTAAAGAAAAAAATTGAAGAACTTGCCAATGTTAAAGATTTAGATAAGTTTGATCGTGGTGGAAAAGCTAATTTAGAAGGTTTATATAAACAACAAGCTGAAGAGGCATTCAATAAAGAATACAAAAAGCGATTAGACAAACTAAAAGCTTATAGTAAAGAAACTCAAAGTTTAATTAAAGATGTTCAGAGTATTAACAATACCAAAAAAGGCCAAGAAACTCTTGCTGCATTAAAAGCCAAACCTGATATATCTAAAAAGATAATTGATGCTACGTCTAAAGATATTTTAATGAAGAGTAAAGCCGGTGCTTTATTTAATAGAATTGCTGGTACTCGATTAGGACGATATTTATCTTCGGCATTAAACTTTGGTAGCAAAATCGGTGGTAACGTATTAATGGTAGCTGCAGCCTATACATTAGGTAGATGGGGCGATATGATTTCTGATTTTATTCAGAACTATAAAACATTAAGTGTTACTCCTTTACTTAAACGTGGCATGCCATTTATACCGGCATGGGCAGGTAATAGCGGTACAATCTTTATGAGTCCTAACTGGGGGAAACGTGGTCAAGTATTAGACCTTATGGACTCTGTATTTAATCATCGTTTCCAAGATCAAGAAGGATATCATCCTATTGCCGGTTCATTGAGTTTCTTATTAAATGCTTCAATGGGTGGCGGTCCTGCCGATGCTCTTCAACGTTATGAGTTAAATGCTGATGGCAACATGTATGCTAACAACATGGGTGGCGATTACGAATATCTCGTAAATCAAAACTATGTCGATGGCTTATTGCAGCGTGGCAGTATTCGTTCTGTCGAACAATTATTAATGCGTAACAACGAAGAAAATCAAAAAGATAAGCAAGAGATTAAAATGAGAGCCGAGCAATTTATGCATAAAATTGAAGACGTTCAAAAAGATAATACGTCTATTCTCGATCCTTTAGTTCCAGTTCCTGGTCCTGAGTTTGATATTTTTAAACAATTTAAATTCTTCGTTGTACGTCATGAAAAGGCGTTAAATAATGAAGAGTCTAAAAATACTGTCGAATTCTCTATTAACCAAGGCGGTAAACCTGTTAAGGTTATCGGTATTAAAGGTAAAGATGGTGACGGCAATGAAATTATCGATGCTCCATTATTACATCCATTTGCTTTAAATACTCTTCGTAAGATCATTTTCCAAGCAGAACAAATGTTGTCTTATAAAACTACGACCGACCAAAATACATATATCAACAAAGTATCAAATGATTATATCACATTAACAAGTTGTTACTTGTTCGGTACTAAGAAAATATTCCCGGGGTCTGGTTTTGGTTTTACGTTGATTGCTCATGGCGAATCTAAAGAAAATCTTAAAGTTATTATGGATACATTAAAAGAAAAAGACGAGATAACTTATCAAGTATACGATAACGACGATGGTAAAGTATATCAAGTTAATGTAAATATTCCTAAGTTCGGTGTATAATGTCGACAATACAAAATAAATTTAAAGATACATATGCTGGACAACAGATCCGTAATGACGGATTTGCAAAGTTGAAAGGGTCAGTTTTAGGATCTGACCCTAAAACTTGTACTTGTTCGGTAACTTATACTTCACAAACTGGTGAAACAATAACTGAACCTGCTATGCCAGTACAGACAAATTCACCTGACGATTGGTTCCCAAAAGGCGGAGATTATGTTATAATAGAGTCATATGGGGATCGTCCTCTTGTAACTGGTCGCTGGATTGCAGATTATGGCACTGAAATATACCAAGAAAGTGAGCTAAAGAGTGACATCTTCCCAGATGAAAATGGTCAGGATAACGGAGGCTCAGTATATTAAATGCCAGAAATAAATCAAACGTCTAAGAATGTCGATATCGCTAAAACCGACAAAGCAGTATCTGAAGCAATTAAAGATACTCCTGACGACGGTTCTGCGATCGATAATCAGAAAGTATATCAAGATTTAAAAATTAATGCGACTGAAATGGAAGAATCTTCTAAGCATCCACATCGAATTAAAGATTGGTCGATTAAAAGATTTTTAGCTAGTATCGTTATCAAGATGGGTAAGTCTATTGGTTTATCTATCGGTAACGATACAAAACTATCTTTAGATTCAGGAAGCATTAGTTCTATATCTCAAACACATAGAATTAAAGCTAATCGAATTCATTTAGATTGTGACGAATTAATTATTAATGGCCATAAGTTAAATAATAGAATATTTGAACTTGCCGATTTCCGAGAACTTCCAGATCAAGAAGGTTCTATTATCGGCGATCTTATGGTTAAAGGAACTGTTCTCGTTAAATCGTGGGAACCTAATTTAGCTCGATACGTTTTAATCCGTCGCGATATTTATTTACCGTTATTCGGTAAAACTACGACGACTGTCGAAATTGCTGAAGGATTAAAATTAAAAGATCCTACTAAATTGGTAACAGACTTTGCTCCGTTTACGGCAGCAATGCTTGCCGGTGATTCTCCGATTACAGAAAAGTCGGCAAAAGAAGCGTTAGCAAAAGCTAATCCTGCTGAGCAAAAAGTTTTAGAATCTAATATCTATGATTTAAAAGTTTCTGATTATCAGACTATAGATGATTTCAAAAAAGCATTAGACACTAAAAAAGAAAACGTCATTAAAGGTTTTAACGAACAAGTTTCTAAAGGTGATGCTAGTGCTAAAAACTCAATAGAACAAGCTACTCAAGCATATGATTTATTGTTAAAAGCAGCAACAAATTATTATGCCAACAAAAAGCAGTAATTGTAATATAAATCTAGTACTGGTAATAATACTGGTACTAGATTTAATTTTTTTACAGGAAAATAAATATGAACTATAATCAGATACTAGGAAAGATTAGTGAAGAAACTAAGAATAAAGTATCGAAAGAGTATCATGAAATTTATAAAAAGAATCCGATAAAGGAAGATTTTAATGGCGCCAACAATAAAATAAATACTTTGTTGCATGATAAGAATATAAAAATCGATGATACGATTCGTAAAAAACTTAAAGACACGCAATCTAAATTATCTGAAGCATTAAGTAAAAAAGATCTTAAGGCAGCAAAAGAAGTGCTTAAGGATATTAAAAATATTCCTGAAATATCTAAGGATGTCAATGCGCAAGATATTCTTAAATATGTTGATAAAAGAGATTTAGCTTATTTAGCTTTAGATAAATTTTTAGATAAACAAATTACTCAACGTATTTACGATACTTTACATGTCGATAGCTTAAAAGCTGTTCCGGCCGCAATCGGTGATAAACGCTCACAAATTGTAGCGATTATTAAAACGTATAAACATATTAAAAATACCAATCCAGAGTTAGCAAATACTCTCGTTAAAGAATTATCGACTAATATTAATAAACAACTTGATCAAGAAGTCGATTACGCTAAAAATAAATATCTATTAATCGCACAACAAAAGAGCGGAAAGCAAATAGATAATTTATATACAAAAGCTACTCAATATCTAGATATTGCGAATAAGACAAGTAAGACGTATTTAGATAAAGCGGTTGCTTTAGAAGATAAATTAAATGCTGCTATATCTGGATTAGATAATACAAAGATTGGTGGATTTGCAAAAGTCGTTAATATGAATTTGCAATTATCTAAAATCGATTATGTAAGTAAACAGGTAGAACGTGTTAATAAGTATTTAGTTAAGTATAACGAGATCGCTAAAAAAGCTTTAGATCGTGCTAAAACATGGGCGACAGAACAAGTTACTAAATTAGCGACTAAGGCACTTGGAGCTATCGGTAAACAAATTGGTAAGATTGCTAAATCGGCACTCGGTAAATTTAAAATTTAAGGATAACAAATGATCGATTTCTTATTAGACACAAATAAAGATGATATCATATTAGGTCCGAGTCGACGATCTAATTCATTAGCTATTCAATTTAATATCGGTCAAAAAACAAATAAATTAAAGATTCAATTTTTTGTTGAATCGGTTACTCGACCAAAGCATAAAGTAAATGCTTTAAATATTAAATTTAATATTAAGCCTAAAGAAGATGATTATTTAAATAAAAAGTTATCTTCTGTCGACATATGTAAAGATAATGAAGATTATGAAATCCAACAAATCATGTTACGACTAAAAACTGAATTAGGTGAAGTTCAACCTTATTCTGATTATGGATCTAGACTTGTTGAATATCGTCATGAAGATAAATTTGATAAAGCAAATTTACATGAGATAAAAGCAATCGTCGACAGTATTGTCGACACTTCATTATACGATACATCTGTTACACCTAATGTCGATGATCATCAAATTATGGCATGGCATAATATTCATATTAAGATTATTAATAAAAGAACTGGAAAGGTTTTAAAAGGATTCGTTATATGAAGACATTTACACAAATCCATGAATCGATTAAAAATATTTTTCAGAAGCTAACTAACGATACTGTTGAGCGTGGTTCTGTTGTCGATTTATTTATGTTAGCTAATTCCAAAGAAATGGAAGAAGCGTATTTGTATATTGAGTCCAATAAAAATCCTCATATATATACAAATTTAAAAGGTTCCAATTTAGACGATATGGTTAAGTTCTGTGGATTCACTCGTCGAGAAGGTGAAAGCGATCAGAACTTATTATATCGATTAATCAACTGGTCGTTGATCAACGAGAAATCTAATACGATTGCAATCGATGCGGCATTATTAGATTTACAAAATGCTTCTAACGTAACATACGTACCGATGGTATATGGAACAGGTACGGCTATTTGTTACGTTATTCCTAAAGAATATACTGTCGAAAAAATTGAAGCCGCGCTAAATGAAGCAAAAGATCGTTTAAAGAATGTCACAAGCCCTTCATTATATATAGAGTATGTGACGCCAGCATTAAAAGCTGTTACATTGTCTATTACTTTATCTAACGATAATTCTAATTTAGCTGATATCAAAAAGAATTTAGAACAACGTATTGCAGAATATATTAATGCTATTCCTCCTGATTCTTATTTAGATATCGGAGTAATCAACAAAATGGGCATTAACGAAACTGGCGTAAGTTATTTTAATGTTACTGGATTATTTGTAGACGGTGTATCTGTGACAGCATTAAAATCGTTACAGGATATTAAATCCAAAATGATTCTCGATACAATTCAATGGATAGAGGTTTAATGAATGGATGCAATTACTAATAAAAATTTTGCAAGAGCTTTGCAGTATTTTCCAAAGTGGATGCAAATTAGACGCCGACCATACAAGTCTACATCCGGACATCTACTTAGAGCTGTAATCGAAGAAATGACCTCTATCTATAAAGAGGTCGATGAATATACTAAAGATTTCTTTTTAGTAAATTATGCTGGTCGAGAAGATTCTATTATCTCTCAAATTTATGTAGCAAATATTGGTAAGCTAGAAGATGGTTTAAAGTTAGATAATGAATTTACTATTACGGAAAACTTGAATGAGTTTTATAAAAATAAAAAATATGCTTACTATGAAAACGGTAATCTTTATTTTAAACTCGATGAAGTAGACGGTACTCCAATCGGATATACTATTAACAAGTTTCATTATACGGTTAATTTAAAACAAGAACCTGTTTGGAATATCTTCGACGAATTTGCATGGTTCGCCGGGATCGATCGACTTCCTAATGAGTCTAATCTTAGTTTATCTAACAGAACATATGATGCATTAAGAACGAAGAATAATAAAAATAATAATATCTTATTCGACGATCCTAATATTCTTAATACATATAAACACCGATTTAATTCGACTGAATTCGGTTTAAAATATTTAATTAAAAACTTATTATCGGCTTATGCCGGTATTGCTTTTAAAGATATTAAGATCGATAAATTAAATAATATTAATATCCAAGAAGTAATAAAAGATCAGAAAGTATATGATTATATTGCTAAATTAAATAAAGATATTGCGAGAGAAAAGATCTGGGATATTACATTCTGGGAAAATGAATTTAAGAAACTCGATTATCTTCCTCATATCTGGGATCAACCTGTCGAATATTATTTAGACGGCGTCGGCTACTATGACAGTTTAAAAGTTACGACATCTAATTTAATTAGTTCTTCCGATACAACTGATGTATCAATTATCGGGTATAAAAAATCTAATCAGAAGGTTAGCCAGTATTTATTAAATAGCAACAAGAACGTGAATATCGGCATCGGATTAAAGAAGTTCGACTTAAAACTTAAACCGGTACAAGTTGAATACAACTTAAAAGCGACTTCTACGGTTAAGGTCGATCCTGCGACAATTAACTTTAAATCTTATAAGACTTATAACGGTGAATATCGTTTACCATTAGAAGACTTTGTTGATTATGAAGTCGGTGCGAAAAACGTTACGATTAAAAATAAAGGCTTACTCGTTAACGATACTAACAAAGAAGTAACATATAAAGTTATTGCTTATCCTAAATATCAAGGCGGCAATATTTATTTAACCTCTTTCAAAATTGATAACAATGAACAGTTAAATAATGAATTCACTAATGATTACTTCATTAAAGAAAATGGAGCCATTTCCTATTTAGATAATTATTTTTACGGTACTCGTATTAGCGATTTTGCTTCATCTTCTAATGTAATCAATACGAAAGACGGCATTAAACTCGACACTTCTAAATCTACTGTCGGCACTTTAAGTATTCCTTTAACAGATAATATGCGTTTTAAAACAATCAATTACTCTATTAAAGATACTCCTGTTAATATCATTAACCGCTTCGATTTAATTAAGTTAAATAATTTTAAATATAATCAAGCCGATAATTATCTTTATATCGATTCCGACGTTCAAGGTCAAATCAATATCGATCAAATTATTACTTCTCTTGAATTTGAAATCGATAAGTTAGATAATGAAACAAATACTGGTTCTTGTCGTATTTTAATTACTGACGACAATAATAATATTTTAGCGTCTAAAGAATTAAATACCGATACTAAAAATATGAAATTCTCTTTCGAATCTGAAGATGCGAAACGAAAACATATTTCGATCGTTAAAATCGGTCAACGCGGATTTAAGATTAAATATATTAACGCTACTGCAAATGGCTTAGTATTTTCGATTAATGGGCAGCCATTATCTAAATCTTTAAATACATATTCTATCCCTGATAATCCAGATAATAAAATACTAACATTATCTCTTCATTCTTATCTCGGTATCTCTAATCCAATAATTAATTATATTTCTATTGCTGGTGAATACGCTAACTTTAAATATTATGAAAAATTGATTACGGTTCCTCCTGATAGTCATGTTAATTTAAAGATTAAATCGAGAGACACAATATTAAAATTATATAAAGATAATAATATTATCGACGATAATTATGATACTTACGATTCGTTTATTGGCCCAGGAAGGCTTCCTTTACTTGTCGATAAACAAAATATATCTAAGAGTGAGTTCCCTATCCTTACAGGTCAAATAAACAAACACAATGTCGATTATATTAATGTTGATAGCGAAACAAAGTATATCACGTTAACGTTCGATCATTATGAAAAACAAATTGAATCGCTATCGTTATTAAATATATTAACTAATCATTATTCGTTCGATAAATCAAACGATGCTGTATTCGTTACTTATGATGGCCGTGTGATTATTTATAATAAAAATATGGACCAATCAGCGTTTAAAGAAATCGATATTCTCGGTGCATATTTTGAACTTGAATATAATAAAATCATATCCGAAATTCCGGCGACGCTATTAGTTAACTATATTCACGATGCTCGAGGCTTAATTAAAACGACTGAGGCATCGACCGAAAATAAAGTATATAAAATTTTATTGGCGACAAAGAACTCTTCTAACCATACGTTGCATCATTCTGAAACGATCGTTCAAAACCAAAAAGAATATCCGATCATTTTGGATAACTTTATTCCTAAGTTGTCGGCAGAACAAGTTTATTTTGTCGAAATTAATTTGCCAGACGGCTATAATCAATCGACACAGTATATTCGATATCAACATAAGAATAAAGAAGTTTTATCTAAATGGTGCTTATTAGGTAATAATATTAATATCTTAACACCAGAAATTTCTATATTCGCCAATATGTGGAACGATAACGAATCAGATTACAATATCTCGGTTAATAAAAAATTAGAGACAACGTTATTTGCTTCTGAGCTAAGCTTACAAGACGTATATCAAATCGATAACGTCGATTATAATTTATCTGAATATATTTTATCGGTTCCTTCATATGCAACTATCGTATATAATGAAAAAAGATATACTGAAACAATCGAGTTAACGGAAGATGGGTTAGGTAAATTTAAATACTCTAATGTATCTTCTAATAATATTGAATTATCTATCGGCGGCACAGCATTAGCCGAAGATGAATATGTATTATACGAAACTCCAGGCATCATTCAAGTAAACTCTATTTACGATCATGATTCATTAAGCTTGCAGGCAACATATATTTATAAGCATCCATCTAAAATCGTATTCACTAATTTAGATAAATTATATGAACTAGTCGAATATAATATTAATGCTTATGACACAGAAACGTTAATGACGATTAAAGATATGAGGGATGGCGATTCTAAAAACTTAAATATTGCTAATAACGATATCGATAAAGTATATGCCAAAGCACTGGACCCTAATTTTACTGCAGTCGTCGTAAATAATGTCGTGTCTGTATATCGTAATAGTTTAGATAATAAAGTTGCTGTTAAATCTGGTTATTATTATGAAGCCGGTAAGGAATATTATTTCCCGGTATATGAAACAGAAGTCGATCATCATAAAGAACATTATGTCGATTTGAATAGCACTAAGAAACAAGGTAGTCTTGTTAAGATGCAAACAGAAAGACAGAACTTCATTCCGAATAGTTTAATGGATATGAAAGTATTAAATCCATTATGTTATGTTAACTTTAAAGAACAAAAAGAAGTTTCCGAAATTTCCTCACTTCATTCATTAACGACGGCAAATACGTTTAACAACTGGACATTCCAAGATTGTGATCCAACATTAATCGAATTAAATAAAAATTACGTGATTAATTTTAAATTCGATAAAGAAGGATATGCTATTTTTAGAATCGACAAGTATGCATATGCTACATCATATTGTTATATTAAAAAAGCCGGCAACTTAAAAATTTCTTTGTATAAAGAAAAGAAATTAAACGGCTTCAGATTGCAAAAGAAACCGCTCTTAGAAAAAGTAGAATATTTCGTCATTAATGACGATTTTGCCTTCTCTCAATTTAATGTCGACAAAGACTTCTATTATTATATTGTCGTTACTGGTACAGTCGGTTCGATCGAGGAAATCGTTCTATCTGATAAATTAATAACAGAACCTCATAGTAAAAATATCGATAAATATAGCTGGGATTTAACCGAAAAGAAAAACAGTATTGCGAACGAAATAATTTTCGATACGTTTAACTATACAACAGATAATAATATTGATGTCGATGACAACGACGTAATTCAATATGGTACAACAATCGATTATGACGCTACGTTATTAGCGACAGCCGATTTAAAACGTTGTCAGTTAGATAAAGTATTATTGCGCGGCAATAAACTAATTACGTTAAATGAACCAGGAACTGTTACGACAGAAATCTTTGATTTAATTCATAATCAATATAAAGCTAAATCTGAAGATTGGTATAAATATCTTAAAAATATATTATATATGGCTGCGAAAATTAATACTCTTAGCGAAGATAAGTTTACGATTCGAGTATTAGGTTCCGAGAACTATTATTCTAAATATGCTACTATTGCCGTTATAGAAAATGGTGACTATGTTCTTTTATCTAACGATAAATTAGTACAGTATATTAGATTCGAAATCGATATCCCAGCAAATAGTTCTATTAGTTCTATCGACGTATATAATATTTATGATGAATTAGAAGATCAAGCTATTGAGTCCTTACCTGTTGCTGGCGGCGATTTTATTTCTCGATTATTTATGGTATCTGAAAAAGGCACTTATAATTTAGATACGATCGATGCCGACATTAAAGGCGACGTAAGCATTAAAGTAAGATCATTACGCAAACAAGGTGTGAATAATCAGTTTACGGCTTGGAAAGATTTATATCGATCTGGCACATTAACTCCTGTATCGTTTACTGATACCGATACATTCCAATTTAAAATTGAGTTATTAAATAATAAATCTACTATTAAATTAAACAGAATAGGATTAACGGCTATATGATATTTTTTAATAAAGCTCGTGTAACAAAAAATAATGGGTGTTATTTTTATGACCAAGATATTATAACTGCCGATTATTTGTATTCTGGAGATTGTAGAATTGAACTTCAATTAAAGTACGTTAATTCTGGATTCGGCATTTTGTTAATTCAAGATGCCGAAGACATTTTTAAATCTCCTAAACAATATATGTTTAAACTTGGCGACAACGAATATTCTGTTATCGATAAAGTTGTCGACTTGCTTGGGGCAAGTACACAAACTATTCAAGAATATTCTACCGTACAATTTAAACATTTAATAAACAACGATGATGCTATTTTAGTTTTAGAAAAAATAAATAACGAAGTTAATTTTTATTTAAAGACTAAAAAAGAAAAAGTCGTGTTTATCGAAAAATTTAAAATCGACATTGATGACTATAAAATAGGATTTTATTCTCAGTATGGAAATACTATCAAATCTATCAAGATATCAACTGGTCTTCCTATTGGATGGGCTGCTAATTTTGTCAGTACTGTTGGTGGTAGGATCTATTATTATGATAATACAATACAATTTGAAAATTGTACTTATGAAGCGGAAACAGAAACTGATTTCATATCGCTTAAGAAAGGGACGTACTTCTTAAAAGCCGATATTGAAGGCGATATTATCGCTTATGTTTTTGAATCCAATAGTGACAGTACAGATATAAATAAAAAAGAATTATTAAACGGTAATAGAATAGTTCTCGAAAAAGATGCCGACATCTCTATTCGTTTTGCGGGAAGAAACGGTACCGTTAAAAATATCTCGTTACAGGAATATGAAAATAGCGAATACGTTCCATCTTCTGGTAGCGGATCTAAACAAGAAGGAAGTTATTTACATTTCGATTTAGACAATATTTCTAGAATCGAACTCGTTATTAATATTCAGAAACTACCTATTGCTGATAAATTAAAATATTATTATTTTAAATATGATGGCCGTGAATATACGCCTGAGCTTCCTCTTAATGAAGACGTTAGAATCGTATACGATCGTGAATCATTAACTATCGCATATCCAGGTGGATACGTTCATTTAAATAAATATTCTTCTCGATATCTAGATATGTTCTATAATATCGATGCTTATGTATCTAAATTAATTGTTACTAATAAAGAAAATAAAATCGAAGATATTCTTAACGTAAGTGAATTTATTTCTTATGTAACCGATGAAGTAACATCTCCTATCTTATGTTTAGATAAAGATGATGAGCCGCTCGATTTAAGTTCTTCATATCGAGAAATTATTATTCCTTCTACTCAAATAGAAATGTTTAACCGATATACACCAATTAATTTATCTAAAAAACTTAACGTGTATGAATTAGAAGATATACAGGTAGTCGGTATTAAAGAATTTACCGAAGTGAATCCATTAGCTAAAACATTAGATAAATTTATTTTATCCGATGTCGGATACGTGTACTTAGATTTTAATCATAATACCGATGTCGATATTAAGCATAATTCTATTAACATTTCTAACGAAATTAGAAAACAATATAAATATATTATTATTGTGTATCCGCATGCAGAAGAATATATGTATCGTTTTATAAACTGGAATCGTGAAGTATTTTCTAATACTAAAAAAGAATTAAAGTTAGCGAAACCGATTCTCGATACGTTTAATAATATTATTGTATATGCTACAAATGAAGACATCGATGAAAAATATTTCTATCGTGTTCGAAAAGAAAAAGAAACGACCGATGTAAAAATGGCCGTTACTAATTATGATGTGTTAGATAATAGTCAATTCGATATCGATTTTAAAAGAAATGAAATCGTTCTCCATAATAATAATTATAAACATTATATTATTGAATACTTGAAAGCAGATAGTTATTGCATTAACGATTTAAAATATAATGTACTAATCGGGAAAGAAGCTTCTAATCTTTACGAAGTAAAAGTATCTTCCAATAAAAAAGATATTAAGATTATCTATGATCAAAATAAAGAAACTAAAGCGATCGATCAATATAGAATAACAGATTTAAATATGATACCAAATGAATATGTTGTTATGAGGTAACGGTATGAAGATTTATAGAAACAAGAAAAAAGTAGCGAATACTGTATTGCTCGATGATCAGGATATGCCATTATCTTATTTGGTTAATAATTCTGTTTATGCTGATACCGTTATTAAATTCAATAACGATTTATTAAGTTTAAATAAAAAAGAAGCTATATCTTTATATCAAAAGATCGATAAAGATTTACTTTTATTTAAAGAAAATTATGTTCCGGCCAAAGAACAAAAAGATTACCTTTTGGATAAAGACGGTATTATTACAATAAAAGATACATCTAAAAAGGCTTCTTATCGTCCGACAGTATTCGGATATAAATATATTCTCCAAAGAAATATTCCGTTTTCTTCTGGACGTAGCTGGGATATCAATATAGATTTTACCGGCATGGAAAAAGTAAAGTCTATGTTACAAGGCATTATTGTTCCTAACAATATCAAATTTAATAGTGTGACCGATAATCCCGATATTAAATATTATAACGGAGAAGATAAGTTCTTAAAGGCTATGAAAGCCGGCGGCTATAAAGATAATTGCAATATTTATATCGTAAATTCTACTTATGGCAATAAAATTCTTTATAATAAACCTAAGATATTTGACGTAGCTAAACCTGTTTTATTTAACCAATCTGAATACGTAATTGAACCATCATGGGATATCTTCAATCATGATTTAGAAATGTCGTTATTCCCTCGTGCTACATATGACTATATTAAATTAACGATTAATCATACTCCGATACTCATCATGCAAGATCGGTTAAATTTTAAAACTATTTTATTGTGCGGTAAAGAAATCTTTACTGAACCTCGTTTAATTCAATTTCTTGCTGAAAATATTGTTTACGCTTATAGCATTGGCTATCATCGTATTCCAGAGAAAGCCGACAGCTATATTAATACTTTCATTTCTAATAATTTGATCGATTATTACTATAGTTTAAATAATCGATTGAATATGAAACATCCTCAAATTAATTTAGATAAAGATATCGCTTCTTTAACTTCGCTCGATAATCACGATTATAAATTAGTTTATGTCGAAACAACAAACGAAAACGTTATTTTCGATTATGCCACACCTTCCCGTGATATTTATTTTAAGAAAGTAATCGACGACGAGCCTAAAAAAGATAATAATGAATCTTTAATTTATACCGTAAATCAAGAATTAAAATTTATCGATAATGTCGACTATTCTTTATTTAACATTGAACAGTTACCTTCTATACGTTATAATTATGATAAAGAAAAACTTCAGTTAATTATCGGTCAATATTATAGTTCTAAATATAATATCGCTAAGTCTGAAGAAACAATTATTAATATCTCGAATATAAAAACTAATTATAGTTTATATATGACGAATACGGGCATATTAAAAGACCAAAGATTTTATATTCTTCCGGTCGATGAACCATCTAACGATATTAAAGTTGCCGATATTATTATTAAACTCGATACAAAAATCGAGCCTACCGACACAAGAATAATTGGTGGCGGATCTAGTAAATTCGACAATTACGAATATATCGATACAGGTAATATACTTGGCAGACCGTATAGAATTGGTACTTCTATGGTAATCACGTTACCTAAAAAATATGAAAGTCATAGAGACCAATTACAGGAACAAATTGACAAACATATTTCTTCGTCGGAAGCAGCAGTATTATTATTTAAGGATTAATAAATGGCACAAAATTATTTAACAAAGGTTGATTTTACCAAAGGCGTAAAAGCTAAACCTATTAACGACAATTTTGAAATGATTCAAGATTGGATCGACACAGAACGTCTTCAGTCTGCTGGCTGGGGCGTTGTGTCCGGTTTTGAATGCAGTCGACGTGGCGATGAGTTTATTATCGATGTAGCAGCTGGTGAATTAATCAACAAAAAAGGCCATCGAATTAATCTTGACGCTGCGTCCATTAACGTAGGTGCTCCACAAGCTATTCAGTATTTTGAGAAATTTATTTTGGATGCTAGTGGACAAATTACGTTACGTTTCCCAGTATATGCTCCATCTCAATTGAAACAAGTAGCATATATCTCCGGAGTTCAAGGCGAACTTCCAGATTTAAAAGAATTTCGAGTATATGATTTAGAAACTCAAGAAACATTACAGATCGCTTCTATTAATAAGCAAATTATTAGTGTCGTAGACCCAGAAGCTAATGTCGGTAGAAAAGTTGGTGTCGTATATAACTATGCATCATCTCATATTGATACAATTACGTATAACGATAAAACTCCTGAGCTATATCCTAAATATCATTATGGTATTTTTTCGGCATCGCCTGCATTTCCGCCAATGCAAAACTTTGAAGATGCTGGCGATATCGTATTAGGATGGGCTTATTGGATTGTCGATGAAACAGGTATCTCTGTTAAGTTCTTCTACGACAATAGAAATACGCGAGCTATTTACGTCGATGAATTTGGCGATATTTACTTTTATGGTAAATTATATTCTAAGAACCAACGTAAATTTATTTACTTTATTCAACCAGAACGACCTGAGCCAAATGATTTATGGTATGATAGCGATACAAATATTTTATATATTTGGCGACAATTTAACGGTGAAGATTATCAATGGGTTCCAGTAAATGAACACAGTACGATGGATCTTCACGAAACTAAATTGTTTATTCCGGATGAAAACTTAACCGACGAAGAGAACGAAAAACAAACATTTATATTCGATGAAGACGATGTTAATATGTTCTTTATCCCAAGATCTAATTCTTTAGACGTATATATCGATCAAGGATATATTATGAAAGACCAGTATGTCGAAATGGTCATGCTTAAAGAACAAGATGCTAAAGGTAAGCATTTAATCGTACCGGATAGTGCGAAATATAAAATGAGCGATATCGTAAAAGGCGTCGGCTTTAAATTGAATTATGCATTAAATGAACCGACTGTTGTACAAGTTAACGTTCGTCATACTATTAAAAAAGGTAAGGAATCTGGTGTCTTCCAACGTGCTGCTGTGTTCGTCGAAGAAAAACGTATTATTTATAACGAAGATTCTTATCCTAACAATACTCGAGTAATTAAGTTACCGACTTATTATGAATACGGAAAACAACAAATCGAAGTATTTTTAAATGGATTAAAGTTACATAATGGATCTTCTGATGAAGTCGACTTTAGCGAAGTACTTCCAGTTCCGACTGAAGATAATCCTAATCCGACATTAACGAATAAGTTTATTATTAACAATAATGTAAACTTAAAATATGGCGACCGCATCATTTATCGAATTTCACATTATACTTGGTCTTACGAACAATTAGAATCTATTATTACTAACGCACAGAACGGTATTAGAGAAACTAAAGATTTGATTACGGCTGTCGATAATAAATATAGTCGCATTACAGATTCTATCGATCCTGCAATCACGGCGATGCAAACGACGATTCAAGATCTTAAAACTTCGACACTTAATACTGATAACTTTATTAAGCGTAGTGAAAAGATTACGAAGTCTATGTTGGACGATGAAGTTAAGAATGGCTTATTTAAAACTATTCAACAGTATGAAATCACGATCGATCCAACTAGTACGATTTATCCGTTACAACATACTGTTACCGATAAACAATTATCGTTTGTATTATTAGACCAATATGTCGGTACTAATAAAATCGATAACGCTAATATTAGTACGATCTTAAACTATGGTACTGATTATGTCTATGTCGATAATAATAAGATTAAATTATCGGCTGGACTAATTAGAAATACAAGAAAACTTAAATTTATGGTTATTTCTTTTGGAGCGTAATTCATGCAAAATACATTGACATGGATGGTTCTCGACGAACAAGAATTTAATATTTATAGTACTTATAAAGCCGGAGTTATTACTTCGGCTTCTCGTACTGTAATTCCGGTTCGTCTATATAATAATTATATGGGTATCGAGAAGCAGCCAGACTTAAAAAACTTCGGTGTTAATTTTTATTTCACCGATATTGAAGATTCTGTATTATTAGATTATATTAAAATCTTAAATGCAGATTCTACTGAGTTACCGACAACTCGTTTAAGTGATACATTAACGGTAAACTTAACAAATGAAGTCGTACTTAGTGGCGCTCCGAATAAAGGAGATAGTGAACATAATTATTACGATTTTAATATCGTAATAGAGTTACCGAAAGATCTTAAGTATAAAATTAACGATCTCAAAGAATTAATTTGTGACGTTGTCTATTATTAAGGAGGCCTTTAAATAATGAAACCTACTTGGGGTATTCGAAAATTAAATGAATACAGCATAAGTAAAGATACAGCTATTATTATTACTGATAGCGAAAAAGACAACTATTATTGGGCCGATATTCCTGATGGATCGTTATTAGTAAATGATAAAACAGGTAATCTTAGTATTAAATTAACTGGTGAATCGGATTGGGTGCCAGTCGGTATTCGTAAAGATGGTACAGATAAGCTCGTTAAAGATGCCGTAATCAATGTCGAATATTATACGATTGTTAAATTCGAATTAGAGCATAATCGATTCTATTATCATGACCGAGAAGAAATTACTCGTATCGGTAAATTGATCGACGGCAAGGCTCAATTTAAAGTTGGTTCTGGATTATATATTCCGGGGACAAATCAATTAGAAGTATTAATTAACGACACTGTAAGATGTAATACTTTGGACGATAGTCTCGAAGAAATTAATATGAAGTATTTCCAAATCGATGCCGACGATATTCGATTGGGTTCGACAGTTACAGTTCGTTATATTAACTATGAACGTTTAAGTGAGTTATATCCGTTTATCTTTATTCAAGAAAGATACCCTTGGTTCTTCGAAGATAAAGATATCTGGATTAATACGGCAGAAAATGTATCTGAAGATGGATTAGCTATTACACCGATGAGCTACACAGTTTCTTATCCAGCCGATGACCCAGCTCATGCCGAAGTTACAGTTTTTACGACTAAAAAATCTCGATTAATTGCGACACATCGTCGAGATGAATACTTTAATGACGTGACTAAACGTAGCATTACCAAATTTAAAGTGCCGCGCAAGGTACACGATTATTATTTAAATCTTTTCTCGACTTACTTCGGTTATCAAACTAACTATAGCAAAGCATTAATTAAAGGTACTCAAACTGAAACAGATAAGCTAACGTTAGATGCTGAAATGTTATATCCTAATGCTTTAATGGGTCGAGCTTCTGTAAAAACACAAATCGGTAATATCGTAACATTTAAACGTGACGGTAAAAAATTATATGCTTCTCAAAATATTGGTATGGGTGTTCAATATAACTTACCTCGTGAAGAAGATTCATACAATATTACTGTTATAGTTCGTAATCCTAGTAATGGGTTAAGTAAAGAAAAAGTATTAACTGTCGACCGCCGAAAAATAATTTTAACGGCCGATATTAGTTATGTCACAACGACCTCGGGAACAGAAGTTGTCGTGACAACTTTGCCTGGGTCAAAAATAACGATTATAGGCGCTGGTCCTATGGCCGGTGGAGTAATTGCTAGAGATGCTGTTGTCGGTGACAACGGAAAATATAAAGTAAATATTCCTTTGGCGCAACAAGCTGAAACATATACGGTAACAGTTTCTAACGATAAAGCAGATAATACCGTTAGTAAAGATATTGAAATATTACTTCATACTCCAGCTACGCCTCTTTCTGTTTATGTAGTCGACGGAAAAGATTCTCTAACTGGTGATTACGAAGGAACAAATGCATTATCGATTCAAGCAGAATCAGGTTCTACTATTATAATTAAAGATAGTTCCGGTGCCGTTGTTCATACAAAACAACCTTCTAATTTGTCTGTCGAAGAAACACTTTATAGAATCCCGTTATTTTATCATCCAGAAATAAAAACTTTTACGGTAGAAGCTAATAAAACTAATAAAGTTCCTGAATCTAAAACAGTTACTGTTAACGGATATAAAAAAGTAAATGCAAAAATTCCTTTTAACGTAAACAATGTAACGTTTAATAATCGAGTCTGGGATGTGTCATTCGATTATACAAAAGGATCGACTATTACGGCATATGATGCGAATAATAATATAATTAAAACTAAAGACAATATAGATAGTATTGTTACGACATCAGATGAAACAATGCGTTATTTTGCTGGACGATATTATTCTTTCCGACAAAAGAATAACGATTATACTGTAAAATTTGTTTGCACTCATCCATTATACAACGATCAAGAAGTGACGAGAATAGTAGTTGGCGCGCATTTACCAGATCATCAAATTGAGCTATTAAATACTTACGTTATTAATCCATATGCCGACATGTATAATTCTGATGCTTATCAAGTATTAGAACTTAAATTATATAAGACTACTGAAGATTTAGATAAAGTTCATTTAACTCTCGATAATCATCCAGAGATTCAAAATAATTTAACATTATCATATGGCGGAACAAATGCTAAGCCTATTCAATATCTTGGGTCAAATCTTTTAGATAAAATTAATGGCTCAAAATCCTCTTATTTAGAATTTTACGGTAAAGATGATTTATCTAATGAAGAAACATTAACAGTATTACCTAAGATTAATGATTATTTATCTAACGCTTATGAAGGCAACAATGGGTCTTATTACTTTATCTTTAAGGTCGATAATTTCTATGATTTAATGGAAAATAGAAATATTAATATTAAAGTTAACAATAAAGCAACTAACGATATTAATGTCCCGACTACTATTCTTCATTGGAAAAATTTTGATAAAAGTATTAACAAAGATAGTTCTATTGAAAATAAAATTAATACTAAGTATAATGTTTTTCATAAAGCAGTATATAGTGCTTCAGCAAATGTTAGCGATAATTGCTATTCTGTCAATAAAAATATAAAATATATTCATCCTAATTTTATCAAGTTTATAAACATTAGATATGAGAAAAGATATTTTAAGAATAAATATGATGCTCTTATCTCAAAATTAAAAGAAAAAAAATATCTTGACAATAATTATAGAAATTCAAAATATTATAATTATGATGAAATAATTGTCGATGGGAAAATTTTTGATACACGTTTTAAGCATCTTGATTTTTCTTCTGATTTAATTTTATTCCCATTAAAATTTTCATACTTATTTGCATCTATTAGTATAGATGATAGTAATTATATAATTAATGATGATGGGACTTCACCTATGTTATATTTAAATTGTAATGTTAATAATGAGAATATAATTGGAGTTAAAATTAATAATAGTGATTTTATAAAAGAATTTTATAAATCAATTGACGAAATTGGAATAAGAAAAAATAGCGATACTTATGGAAAACTTTTAGAACAAGTTTCTTCTTCTAATTTAATATTTGAATTTTCTGGTAAAACTATTCCATCATTTTTATTAGGTGATTATAATCACAGAGCATTAAAAAATGGCGTAATAGCAAATAATGTTGAAAGAGTTCTTGAAAATGGATTTGTATTTTTAAATAATTCATATGTTTTAATAGATTATACAAAGTTAAAAGAACTAAATAATTTTGCTTTTTCAAATTATTTTATTGGCTATAATGGACCAAGAGTAAAAAATATTGGGCCTAATGATACTATAACAATAAAATTAAAAGATGAAGAATATGTTGATAATGGCGTAAGATATAAGCTAGCCGATCTAAATTCAGATATGAATTATTCAATATTTGATAAAATATATCCATTCCCATCTTTTGAATCAGTTTCTGATTATTTTGATTTAAAAATAAAATGTGGTAATAATCATTTAAAAATATCGGATCTTTTATTTAATAATTCTGCAATAAAATCTTTCGATATAGAATCTCCATCAATAACTTTTATCGATGAATTTGGAGAAGTTATTTCTTATAAAAATATTCCGTCTACTCCTAGAATTCTAGGTATGAACAGAAAATTTAATACTGTAAAAGATAGATATAATATTCCAGATGGAGTATCTATTATTAATAGTAATTATGTAATGGGTCATTTTGCCAATACCAGACTAAAAGAAATTGACTTAAGAAAATTTACAAATTATTTTTTACAGACAAGAGAATTTGCAGGAAACAATGAATTAGTAAAAATAATTTTTCCAGATAAATATATTTCACATCATTATGAAGAAACTATCGATGGACAATATGCATTATCGAGTTGTTATGCAGCTGAAATAGACAATCTTGGATTTATAACATCTGCATCAAATATAGCTGGCTATAATTCATTCTATGACACAAAAAGACTTCGAACACCTATAAATATGAATTATTTTAATTTTATTCATTATGGTGCATTTGCTAGTTCTAATGCTACCGATTTTATATATGAAAAACGTACTGTAACTACAGATTATTATGGAGAAGAAGTCGTTATTGATGATGGTTATCTTGAATCTATTGAAAAAGGCAATAAGTTCCCTGTAAAAATGAAAGATAAAGCTTTCTATGAAACAAATATGTCACAAAAATCATTTAATAGAATAAAAGATAATTTTGTTAATTTTGTGCATGAATGTTTTTGTAGAGCAAAAAACATTAAAGAAGTCGTATTAAATAATTCAAATTTATTATCTTTTTCTGAAGCATTTTTAGATGTGCCTTTAGAAAAATTTGTTATTAATTCTAATAGCGTTAAAGCAATTATTTTGAGCGACAGATTCTTAAAAAATCAAAAACTTCATGATGATCCAGACAATTATAAAATAAATGCAATAAATAATGAAATATTTATGTTTGAAGATCTCGGTGCATATAGTACAATTCATACGATTAATATGCCAAATTTAAAACATTCTTATATTGCAAAACCTGGAACACGTATAGATTTTAGCTATAATTATCTTAGATATGAGGAACCTTTAGTTCTGGCTAGACATCTTGATGATTTTGGTGGATCAACAAGTGGCATCGATATTAGCTATTTTAATGATCAAGATTCTATTACTAATGCAAATCTTGAAACATTAGAAATTAATGATTGGAATACTTTTTATGCTTTATTTTCCAATGTCGTAAATAAAAATGACATTAAAATAAAAAAACTTGTTATAAAAATGTCTAATAGAATGCAGCCACAAGATATTAAAGAATTTCTTACGTATAGTCCTGCTTCGAATATGATGTCACTACTTGGAAGTAAAGAATATATTCAAAAATATAGATGGCCAGCGTTAGAAGAAATAAATATTAAAAATGATTTTTCTAACCCTACAGAAAGAACTGTTCTAGGAGTTAAAATTAAATATGTCTAAGCTTAATGATTATTTTGAAAAAACAATAGGTCTTCCTATTATATATCATGACTATGAAACATATGATTGGAACTCCGCAAAATTTGGTACGATAGTTGTCGATCCAAAAGATAATAACATCGGCATTAAATTAAAATATAATGTCGATAATCAAGATCCAAAAGATCCATTCTCTAAATATGGTCCTAGCTGGGTAGCTCTTAAGCTACCCGCTAGTGAATCATTAATCGTAGAAGAATCTTCTAGGATGGTTTGTGAGAAAATTATATTTATCGATTATGATCGCATCGAAGGCAAACTTTATTATTCTATTAATGGTGTATATAAAGAATCTAAATTAACTCGACAAGACAACTTTGTATTCGAGTTAGATAAAGGTGAATATATCCCGGGTAATCATCATATTAAAGCATTAATTAATAATGCGATAGAATGTTCTCCGGCCACTAAAACTCTTAAAGAACTCGATAGCACACACTTCGTTCTTAATTCAACACAGTTAGAACAAGGTTGCGAAATCGATGTATATTATATTGAACGATATCATGTCGGAAATCCTGTTCCTCGATTCTATAATCAAGAAGATGAACCAGTAAATCCTGAACCTGGTGATTTTTGGATTAATAGTAAGCGTAGTGAACACATGAAGCAAAAGCTTCCTATTACTCCGTATATCCGATACGATTATAATAGTATGCAGCTTTCTGTCCTTTTAAAGTCGATTAGCAATAGTACTTTTAAAATTTATAAAGGTGAGAATTTAGCTGCAACAAAAACAAGTAATCGATCTTGGACGACGATTAAAGTTCCGTTGGCATACAACGAAATTTATGCGTTAAGAATTGTCGGCGAGAATAATGATTATTTAACCAATGAAGTGACTCGCGATATTCATTCTACTTCTAAAGTAAATATTGCTTTACAAAATTTATCGTTAACAAAAGACAAGATAAATTTACATTTAGTTGGCGAACCCGATTTAAAATTTACTGTATATAGTACTGCCGATACTTCTAATGTTAGATTTGTTCCGGACGATTTAAACAATGCATATGACGTAAGTTTCGATCGTAAGAATAAATCTTATTATGTCGACATTACGGCACACAAGCAGGGTAAGCTATCTTTCAGTTTAGAACGAATCTTAATCGAAGCAAAAGACCCTGTCGAAATTCCAATTAGAATTGTTTCTAAAGAATATATGGTTCCTAATACTTATAGTCAAATAGCTAAATTATTTGTTCGTGCTACTTATAATAAAGAACTTACTTTGATTACTGCTTCTAATAATCCAGAAAATTTAAGATACATTACATCGAACAACGGTGAAGAAGACGGTAAAACATATTATGATTATCAGTATAATGTAACATTATCTAATAATATGCAATATGTATCTTTTATGGCTAGTGATACAAGAGAAAATGCCGTATCAACTGTTGTTACGACGAGTATTCAACCTAAGCGAACAAAAGAAATTAGAGCACGGCTTGAATTAAGCAGTGATCCAATAAAAGTAATTGCCGGCGTTAAGTATCAGAAATTAAACTTAATCATTCCTAATAGTGTTCCTAGTGTTCAAATTATTCCTAAGATTTATAACACTAGAACTCAAGGTCGTATTCGTTTAATTAAACAGGTCGGGAATACATATACTTATTTAGTTCCTGTGTATAGCCAGATTTTAGATCATATTGGTACTAATCCTAATAATCCATGGGAAACTAAATCAGACGTTATGTTTGAATTATCGGCTTATTCTTATATCGATCAAACATTAGAATTTCCGAGCAGTAGCTTAGATCAATTATAGGAGTTAGATAAATGCCAATTAAACAAAGTAAAAAAATAACTTCTCGATTAATAAGTAATGGCCGAGCTACTTTTGTATATAGTGATAGCGATTATAAATGGGACCTATTACCAAATGGATCTCTTTTAATCGATGAAGAAAACGGTAAAGTAAAAATTAAATTAGAAGGCAAAACTGATTGGACTCCGGTCGAAGAAGTGTTAAATAAAGATTCTAATTTGATTATTCACGGTAATCGTATTATTAAAGAGCCATTTTTGGTTATCGATATCGATAAAAAAAATGATACGATTACTTATATAAATCATAGAAATGAACGTCGGCATAAATTTATTTATCGTTACCAAAAGGATTGGTTTGCTGTATTTGAACTCGATAAAGGATCTTATATCCAGAACAAGAATTTAATCTCGGCTACGATTAATAATACGATAGAGTGTAACGATAAGAATTATAAGTTACAAGAGTTAACGAGCCGAAGAATCGGTATCGATCTCGATGTATTAATTCCGGGATGCTGGGTCGATGTTCAATATTACGACATATATAAAATGACTCAGCCTGGTTATAATATTTTTATTAATAAAGATATGCCAGAAAAGCAATTATTTGATAAGTCTATGGCCGTTGTTTTAAACGATAAAAAAGTAGTTGATACGGAAGAAAACCCGTAATATAACAACGATAATATATTATTTCTAGTACTAGAGGTTAATCAATGGCTAAAAAAATAGAAGAATTTATGCTGTCTAAAGATCTTCAAGACAAGATCAATCAAGTCAGCAATTTAACTCAAGTCCATATGGATCAATTGGACGCTTCATTAAAAACATTGTTAACGAATATCGGAAACGCATCTCAAGGAGTCATCTCTTATGATGACTCCGAGATTCGTAATCGAGTAATTTCTCTTGAAAAAAACTCTGCTACGAAGACAGGATGGTTCAATAAAACTTCCGATAAGTTAACGAAAGAAATGCTTAATGCTGAAATGCAATCTCTTATCGACGATATGCAAGATTTCGCAGATGCATTATTAACTAAATTAAATATCTCTGATGCCGATAATAAATATCGTGCTAAAACTGAAAAACTTCAATTAACAGATTTGAGTGAGGAATTCCAAACTCAAATTCGTAATATTATAGATAAAGTAAATGCTTTAAATACAACATTTGCCGGTCTTAATTTTGTCGCTAACGATATCGAACAATTAAAGCGTATCATTAGTGATTTACCTAACACTGCTATTACGAGAGATTTTGCCGATGCTCGTTATCGTTTACAAGATCAAAAGATCACCGTAAACGATGTTAACGATACATTGCGTCCAGCAATTATTTCCCTTCAGTCTAATTATAATAAATTAGATAATGTAGTCGTTAGAAACGACTTATCTGAATATCGTCGTTTAGATAACGATATCAATATGTCCGATCTCGATACAAGTATTCAAGCTAAGCTTAATACGATCGATCAGTTGAACGCTAATATTAATGCTCGTATTAATACACTCGTTAATCAAGCATTGGCTACTGGTTTTGTCGATACGTTAAAAGCGACTTATGTCGGCGATTATGCATTACTTAACAATATTGAATATCAAGGCTATATTCAAAACTTATTAGATAATGTTAATACCAATAATAAGGCAACTGTTATTCAATCTTTATTCGCTTTATATAAAGGTTTAAAAGATGTCGCTGTTTCTGTTGCATCAAATAATGCACAGTTAAATAATGTTAATACTCAGTTTGCTTCTATGGCAACTAACAATAACTATGCAAAATCTTTAAAAGATCTTGATGCGGTCGACATTATTAAAACGTTATCTTATATGTCTGGTCTTGGAAGTACTTTAGTCGACGATATTACGTCTGACGATGCTATCGAAACTCTTAGCATAACTGGTTCTACGACTATCGTTCAAGCCGATACTATTTCTACAAGCTATACTGAAAACGCTGCGAAAGCAACGACAGCATATGTCGGTATTGCTTCTAATGCTGTTCACGACTGTGAAACAATTATGCATTTAGAATTCCCTTCCGTAACTAACGTTAATGCTTCTGCATTTAAAAACTGCACTAATTTGAATACAGTGTTCTTGCCATCTGTAAAAACTATTCGAGACGGTGCGTTTGTTGCATGCGATAATATTAATACTATTATGTTACCTGAAACATATACGTTTACCGGTAAAGAAGGTTTGCCTCAAATGTGTCGTATTATTCGTGTAGCCGGTCCTGCCGTGGTTTAAGGAGGTCGAAATGAAAGTTAGTGTTTATGTCGACAAACTTAAAAAGTGGGTTCCGATATCTTCTGACGAAATTCTCGATAGAAATAAAAACTTATCTGATGTGAAAGATAAAGATGCGGCTATTACAAATCTTGGCTTATACGATAAGTTTATTTCTAAAGAAGCTTTACAATCTGGGTTCTTACCAGATGTATTTACTCCGGAAAATATTCAAACTGATGCCGATCATCAGTTCGTTAGTGATAGCGATAAGAATAACTGGAATAATAAATTAAATAAACCAGTCGAAATTCAAACAAACTTGGAAGAAAATCAAATTGGTTTCGATGAAGTAAACGAAAAATTCTATATCGGTTTAAATAATAAAAATGTTCTTATCGGTGGCGCTTCTGCTCTCGATAATATTAAAATCGTTAACGGATTTTTCTCTGGTAATTCTCAACCGACTATTATTCGTAACACTAAAACACGAGAAGATGGTACATTAATTTCTCCTGTATTCGTCGACGTTCAATGTGTCGAATATACTGGCGGCGATCTTGGCGAAGTATCTGTATCTTACACATCTGAGCTTATTAATATTTATAATACTGGTTCTTTTACTGGTGCATTCCAGTGTATGATTGTATATCCGTTAGGAAGTGTTAATCGATGAAATGGTCAATTAAATTAAAAGACGAAATAAAAGATTTAGCATTTTCCACATACGTTTCGATATTTTATAATCTAAATGATTTAGCCGATAAAGCCCAAGCGATTAAGAACTTGGGCTTATTCGATAAACTTGCCAGTATCGAAGAAATTAAAAAGATTAAAATACTCGCGACAGCGATTAAGACAAATAATCTTCATCGATTTGTATCTAAAGCTAGTAAAGATAAATATAATAATAAGATAAGTAAATTTGTTACGACCGATAATCACTTCGATATCGATAATAATAACGATGCTTATTTTCATAATGGCGAGAAACGCTTTTATTTAAAATATAAAAATAAATATAGATTATTTGGCGGCAATACTATTTTATATAAAGTAGGCCAAGCTACATTTTTAGGTAAATCTAATGAAGTTAGAATTCCGCACAATTTACATGACGATAGAAATGTCGGGATTACTCCTGATTTTGTATCGATTAAACCATTACATAGTGCGGCGAAAGCTGGCGACATATGGGTTAAAAAAGATTCTAATTTTATTTATGTCGGAAATACCGGTGCTGCCAATATCGAATTTCAATATATGATTTATGCTCCAAAGAATATGGGTTAAGGGATAGTCAATGAAGAAAAATCGAACATTTAAACAAGGTCGTGGATCTGAACAACTCTTAAATCAAGAGCTGTATGATATCTTTACTGCTGTCAAAGATATTAACCCAGATATCACTGAGCAAGAAAAGGTTGTCGGTGCTAGTGCAGTTCCCGATAACAATATTCATGGTTCTCTCTGGCGTAAAGATAGAACGAATGAATTAAAATATTATGACGGCGTTAAGAAACAATGGATTAACGTATTCGATAATAAATTTCAAATTATCGAACATTTGACCGAAGAAACGACTCCGGTAAATCCTGTTAAAGGTCAGTTATGGATTTACAACGGTATTATGTTGTATTTCGACGGTCGAGAATGGAAACCGATTAAATCGATTCCGGCTGACGATGCACAATTTAATGAAGCAGCATTTGCCGATTTTGCTCTCGTTAGTCCGTTACTTTCTGTCGGGCATGTTACTGTACCGAGTTTACAAGACGGCGATTCTAAACGCTATGAAAATGAGTTGAAGACTGGATATCAACGTTCTAAAAAGAATGCTGTCGAAGAAGTCGATACATTCGACTTTGAATGGGAAGATCCATTTACGGCTCCGACTCACGATAAATTAGTCGATCCTAATCATAGAACACAATACGTTATTCCTAACGTTAATCATGATAGAATCTTTATGGAGAACAGTTTACTTAATGATTATGAAAAAGTAAACACTGTTTGTTTCCAATATCCGACTGTAAAAGCTCAGAAGAAGAATTTGAGTGCATTACATATTAACGCACAAAAATTATCTAACATTACTAAACGTTTATTTAAAATTAATAAAGACGATAGTAATACAAATGCTATTATCGATATTAATCCTAATAATACTGAATTCTATGGTTTTAGAGCTGGTGAGAATAAAGGCGATCATTTATATCCTTACTATGAAAAAGTAGAAACAGGATTAACGCATAGTACAGCAAGAGCTTTAGATAATACCTCCGGTATTTCTGGTGTCGATAAAATTAATGCACAATTAAATCCTGGAATTAATTATAATAAACCAGATAAAGTAACTGTTGAAAATAGAACAATGCGTCGGGATATTACTATGAAAGATGATCCCGATAATCGTTTCGGTGATTATGTTATCTTACATAAGAAAATTTCTTTGAATTATCGTACTGTTCAAAATTATGATTATATCTTAGCCGTTACTTATGATTTTAACTGGATTAATTATACTGGTTCTTTGAAGAAGTTAAATAATGGCAACTTATTCGAAGGTTTCCATATTCCCGATCTTCCAGAATCTATTAATCTATTCTTCGACGGCTTAATGCTTGAAGAACAGTTTTACGATGTCGATGTTAAAAATCAGTTAGTAAAATTAGAAGATAAGATCTACAAAGAAGACGAAGTACATGTCTTTAAAAATTATATTAAAGACTCTGGTTATATCGTAGAAACCAATTTGGATAATCAAGGTGTTATCTACTTACACAAGAAATTTAAATCTCCGTTAGTTTTCGTAGCTGGTGAATTAATTCATCCATTATTCGGTGGATTAATTTTCCGCGACGATAAAATCTTCGTTCCTCGTGCTAAAGTAAATATGCCGTGGACAGTCATCGAAGCGTATATCCCAGGTGAAGAAAATGCATACGCTGCCGGTACTGTAAACTTCGATAATAATATTGTTGCCGGCACTAATCGTACATTAGCGACTGAAACTGGTACACCAAATATCGATGCGACAGCCTTGTATAATAATGGTGAACATTCTCTTATCGTTCAACAAGGTCAAATCGGCCACAGTGGACAAAACGTAATTTATTACGACCCTCGTGTTATTACGAATACCGATGAAATCATTTTATTCTTAGACGGTATGTTAATTAATCCTAAGAATATTGAATGGAATAAAGATTATCATTATTTAACACTTAAAGATGGTTTATTCCCAGGTCAACAATATTTATTATTACGAGATCCTGACGATCGATTATTCGATGGCGCTAGTGCTATGGATACATATTTTACTGGAGCGTTAAGCGACAGTTTAGTGTATCATAACGGCAAACTATTATGTAACCAACAACCATTAATTTCTCCGGTATCTCCTAAAGAACGTGAACAAAGTACGGCCGATGGAGAAGTCGTGTTATTTATGCCTGACGATTTAACCGATGCTGCAACCGTTCAAATCTACGACGATTATAAAAAGATCTGGAGACTTGCTAACGATAAAGAACTTAAGGATATTAAAACTATCTGTACATCTTATGAAAATACTGTATCGGCAGTTAAGATGAATATCCCGGTTTTACCAGAAGATAGCATCGATATCTTTGCTTATAAGTTTGCTGGCGATAGCGAAAACGCAATTAAGATTGGTGATTTCATTATGGATTCTACTGATCCGACAAATCGATCTTTCTATATGCAATACGACAAATATTCTCCTCGTGTAAATGCATTAACAGTGTTTAGAAATGGTGTTCGTCAAATTCTCGATATCGATTATATCGAAAATGAAGACGGCGCATCTATTAAATTCTTAGGTTCTGCTAACAATATTAAATCTAGCGAAAAGATTCATTATACGATCGAACAATTAGAAACTGGTGCTTCTAAAGTAATGGACGTTATTACGTTAGATAATACTAATTCTATCGGCACTAATGTGTACGAAATTCCGGCGCAAACAGAATTATATTTATATCCAGGTCGATTAGTCGTATATCGTAACGGTGTTCGTTTACCTAAAGAAGATTGGACTTTGATCGGGAATAAAACAATTCAAATTATTAATTCTGATCGCCCTTATATTGGTACGACAGCAAGTAATTATCCTAACGAATCTTTCTATAAGAAAGAAACAGATACGTCTTATACTATACATCATCATCAACCAGATAGAATTACGATCGAAATTCGTCAAGATTATAAACGCAAAGAAGAGACATTTAAAATGCGTTATAATCGTGTTCCAGAATTCCCGATTAACGATTATAAAATCGATCCTCAAGTTCTCGAATCCAAGGATGAAGTTTTATTCTATATAAATGGTCTATTTACTGGTTTGAGTCGTAATATAGTAAATGGATATGTTTTAAATAAATATAAAAGCTGTATTACGTTTACTGATAGAAAAGTCGCTGCGCTGTTAGCTAATGATCCATTGTATATCGATTTATATGAAAATCCTGAAAAGATGGAAGCGTGGAAAAAGCGTACTGGAAAATCAGAATATACAACAAGTATAAAACATTATATCACTTATGATTATCGCGTATAACGCAGGAGACTTTAATGGCACAAGACTTTACTAAAGTTACAATAAACCAAATTGATATGGATGCTGTTACTGAAACAGTCATCGCAAAAGGTAATTTGGTATACCGTAGGGATCATAGTGATACTAAAGCAGAAGATGTTGATAAGGTCGGTGGTATTCCTGCCGACCACATCGCTGTAAGTATCGACGGTGATCGTGAAACAGTTCCTAACTCATTAAAACTTGGCGGTAAATTAGCTGCCGATTATATGACTACTACGACAGGTAATAGTTTAAATAAAAGAACTGAAAATATTAAATCTAAATTTGGTAGCGATATTTTAGCATTGCGTGACGAATTATATCAACTTCGTGGTCAATTAGCTAAAAATGGTTACGTAAAAGATATCGGTTATTATGATGGATATTATGATTGCTTCCATGATTTTAACCAAGTTCATTTAAATAAAGAATTAGCAAATACTAAAAATACAGTTCAGACTGATAGAAAATCTTTAGTGTTCCCAGCGAATACTGATATGGATCAATTCTCTCAATATGACTTTATTGCTATCGTAAACAGCAATACTGGATTAGAATGTATTCGTCAAGTAGCTGCTGTCGATAAAGCTAATTTTAAATTAACGTTAGATCGCAATATTGCAAATAGCGTTATTCTTCAAAATGCAGAATACTATCAAGTATATAAATCTTATGGCGCTATTTATAATGGCGACTTCTTATTTGCTCGTCCTTTAGAAACAGTAATGGGCGATGAAGAATATGCATCTGGCGAAACTGACGATACAAGTCGTGAATTCGTTAAGATGATGAAACCAGGCTTTGGTTATGCGACTACTTTAAAATTTAGCGAAGGTAAAACTGGTTATCTAAAAACTGTCGAACTTTGCCTAAAGGCTTACGGCAATCCAGGCCCAGTTAATTGTTATCTAATCGACGCACGAGATGTCGATTTATTCAAAAACGGTCAACAAGCTGAAGCTGCTTATAAATCTTCTCAAGCAAATAAAGATGATAAATTTAAATTCTTTGCTAAAACTCAACCTAAAGCAGTTAGTGCGACCGTTGAACGTCAGTACGTAAAATTTAGTTTCCAACAAGACGGTAAATATCCGATTATTCCAGATAATTACTATCAAGATCCTACACGTTATTGTTTAATCGTAGAATTCATGGAAGTTAATACCGACAATTATTATGAAATCGAATTGATTAATCATAACAAGAGCGATCTTCAATTAAATAATATCTTCTATGATTATGAACGCAAATCCGATGTTGCTGTAGCTCACGCATTAACAGAAACAGACGAAACTAAAAAACGTGACCTTTATTTCCAATTTAAAACTCAACAAAAATTAACTAATCAACCTAGTCCTGTAAACGAAGGTTTATATTCTGCACATATCTACAATCGCAGATTACAACGTGCTTCTAAAGCTCGTGTTGAACTAAGAATTAAACGTGAAGGCTTATATGAAGCTAGCACTTTAAGTTCTCCATCTTTGTTTACGACTGAAGCAATTACCTTGAAAAGAAGCCCAAAAAATGGTACAATTAATTCAGTACATGAATTAGGTTTGAAAACTGAAATTAATAAACCAATGGAATTGCGTCGTGGTGATCCTTCCGATATCTCTATGCCAGTCGATGTTGTCATCGGTGAAAATATCACGAAGGTAAAAGGTTTCAATACGGAATCTATGACAACAATTAGTCCAGTATTGGTTAACGATAATGATCCTGTTTATCGTGTCGGCTATGTCGTAGCTATTAAAGCACGTGAATATAAATTTAAAGACGGTATCATTACTAAAGGTCAGTTTAAACGATTCATTGTTCCGCTTACTGAAGTCGTTAAAGACGTACATAGTTATATGGATGGCGTTAGCGATCGTTTGATCTTTGAAACACCTTTATATGAAGAAGGACAAGAGGTCGTAGATTATAATGATTTTGAAGTTCAAGTATATTGGGAAAATCCTGAATTAAGTGATAGCTCTATCACGAAACAAGAACAAATGGGTTCCCTAAAAGAAATTACAGTAAGCTTTGCTTCTGATTTCGAATAACGAACTGTTATAGCCGGGGGCGAAAGCTCTCGGCTTTTTTATTTAAAGGATTGACTATGATTACCGATCATAAAGATTTTTTAGAACAGCTTAATGTTATTAAGCAAGGAATTAATATTCCGGCTTATGACATTTCTAAGATTATGGATTCTGAAGAATATAATAACTATTATGCCGATATCGAAAAATCTCTTAACGATTTGACTGGAATGATACGATCGTTAGAAGATTGTAATCAATATATGGTTACATATGTTAACGATATAGTCGATAAGAAATATAAAGAACTGAGCGATAAATTAATTGCGTTAGAAAATAATTATTCTTTATATCAAAATAAAAATTTTATTTCTTATTCTCCAGATTTCGACGATACAAAAGTTGTTTACGACCGAGATGGCACTCAAATATCTCAAGTCGATTATGTCGTTCAACAAGAAGGTAAAATAGATTTATTTAAAAATATTTCCTCGACGAAAGCTTATTCCGTTAATATAGATAAAGATCATGGATCTGCAGTTATATCTTTTGAGCGTAATATGATTACAGAGTTAAATAAAAAAACTGCTACATTTATGATTAAATTAAGCGAGCCAATTATGTTAAATTATATATCTTGTGATTTAGTAAATTGTACTGGCTCATTTACGATTAATAATGGTATTAATCAATATTCTTTTAACTCTTATTTTGATCCGCAAGAAATATCTTTAATTGTTATTACTTTGAATTCTAGCAATCCTGAAGTTAAACAAAAGAAGGTATTATATGCAAAATCTAAAGGATTTATGGACAACGCTTATGCTGGAATTGCCTACTTTGATAAAGGTAGTGAAAAAACAGAAGAACAGCGTTTGGCTAAAATTTATTACGAAAATGATGTCACGAAATATGTAGGTGAAGCTAATGGCAGAAGAAACAAAAATAAGTAGGTCTCTAACCGTTAAAGATATCGGTATCGTACTCGACGATAAAGATACGATTAGTACGACTGCCCGACCAATTCCTCGACGTGACGAGATTAAAAATGTTCAATTAGATTCTACTGTTGTTTCTTATAATTTCGGTATAAATAATATTAAATTCTCCTATAACAATGCGACTAGCGTGAGCGGGATTATTTCTAAATTTATCACGATAGAGAATTGCGATTATATAACACTTATAACGTCGTTAAAAGAACAGTCTAAAGATGAACAATATTCTTTAGAATTTTATTTGTTAGATAATAACAAAGAAGTTCCGATTCTTCCGTATAATCAAACTCAAGTATTATATGAGAAGTTATTTTATAATCTTGAAACTCGATTTAAAATTAATAAAAATTATCAGATTACGATTCACGAAAAAACAAAAGACGGTTTAGTATTATATAATACATATGCTAATTATGATGAATATCTTGCCGGCATTAATTCTTTAAATAATATTCTTAAAGAAAAATCTAAGGAATTGGTTATTAGTTATGTACCGTTTGATGCTAAAAGAATTAAGCCGATCGATAATCGTATTGCCGTAAAACTAATTAAAAGAATTTATTTCGGAAAAAATCCGGTTAAGATAGATAATATTATCGTTAATGCTCATGGAGGAAAATTAAATTGGAAGATTTAAAAAATACGACTGTTAAAAATGCGTACCTTCAAGCATTAGCCGATGAAGGGCTCATGGATAAGTTTAAAGAAAAAAGCTTGCAAGATTCCAAGACTCCTTTATTTAAACCTAATTATCTTAGCGAAGAAGATGAGCCTAAATACACCGAAGTGCATCAGAATACGTTAGAATCTATTTTCGATATTATGAACTTAAGTTTTAATTGTATCGATTCTGCATACGATATCGAAAATTTGTTATCAGAGGTTGATTTAAAGATTGCTTCTATTCAAGAAAAAATAGACGCCGAAGATGAACGTGTAAAAGATATCAATATGATATGCGGTAATATTTCCGATTTTAATTCTATTATTCCGATTACGTCTGGGCATTTTTCTATTAAGTCTAATTTATATCAATATAGAAATTGTATTACTTCTAGTAAGACTTATGAAAAAGATATTCCGATTAAAATCGTAAATATTAACGGTAACGGTTATTCTGGTAATGAATATGTAATCTCGGATCAATACGATGTACTACAAAAAGAACTGTTTGATACATCCCTGATGGAAAACGTTTTTGACGGTGTTAAGAATAGTGCCTGGGAATATAGTCGATTATTTAGCTATGATGCCGTTAATAAAAGTGATTTAATTAATATCGACGATATACCGGCTACCGTTCAAATTACACTAGAGTCTCAATCTGAAGATGGCTTTAACGAACTTGTGTTCGATGATGATGCAACTACACACATTACCAAAATAGAAGTTTCTGATAATAACGTAGAATGGCGTACCATATTTAATGGCGACATTCAGCCGAATAAGCAAGATCATAGCTATTCTGACTTTACGTATATCTATGGTAGTGGTGCATTAGTATTTCCGGTTACGCAATTATTAAGAATTACGATGTATAGTAATGCTGTCGATTCTAAAAAGATAAAGATTAACGATCAAATAAAGGACGGTGTATACCGTAAATTTGTTCGTATCGATGCTATGCAGGCTCGTCGCAATTCTTTTAAAGAGGGTTCTGGTACAACTCAAAATATTATAACTTCTGGTAAGGCGATATGTGCCGGTATATTCTGTAATGAATATATTCCGGATTTTATACAAGATGCTTTACGTCAAGATATTCAATATCAACTAATCGTTAACGGTGTCGCACATAACGTTGTTCCTGTTAACAGCGACAAAAAAGGAATCAAGTTAGTTAAGTATTCTAAAAATCCTATTAAAGAAAAATATATTGAGTATATCGATGAGCCAATTACGACTCTTCAAATTGCTATGATCGTGCCGACTGCTTACGATTATTCTCCATATATCGCTAATTTAAAATTATGTTTAGGAAAGCAGGTATCTAATGTATAAAGATCAGATCTATAAATTAGAATATTATCGTCAACGATTAATCGATCAAGCATTAAAATCTGGCGAGCACATTAGCGATAGTGCTTTAGAATCTGCCTTAGAAGAATATGATATACAATTAGCATTATTTAAACATCGTTACATTCAAGAAGGTTCTAAACTAAATGTGAATGAATTCAATAATGAATTATATGTTTTATATAATGACTTATTAATATTGTACAGAACTGTTTATGAATTAACTGTCGAGAAATTTAATAATACTAAAGATTTGGTAAATATTAAATTAAGCAATTTAGAACGTATTGCGAATCAATATTATAATCGATCTAAATTAGAAACAATCGCTATCTTTGGCGATACATTAGTTTTCCAATCTAATAACTTCGATATGAAGAATAAGGATGGTAAGACTTACGTTAAGCTGCCAGCATTTACGACATATGCTGGGTCTACGTTAGCTTTCTTAGCCAATCTAGAAGATAATAATGAGAACGTAGTTTTAGAATTATCGCCGACAGAAAACATTCTTAATTATGAATCTAATGAATCGTTATATCAAGTTCCAGGTGAGCCTACGACTAAAACAGAATTTTTCTCGTTAGACTCCGGTAATAAATATTTCGGTAGCTATCAATTACCACAAAAATTTGAAGATACGTATAAGTCTCAATATTATTTGTATTCTGGACATAATATGATTAAAGTCGACAATCAATGTATAGAATTAAATCAATATAATAATGTTCAAAATCCTTCTGAACACGATGTAGAATTTTATATATATAAAGGTACTCATGTCGATTTTAGTTTTACATTGGATCCTATTAAAACTAATATTAATAATCATTTAGTAACGATTACCGATAAAGTGCAATACTTTAAATTTAGAATGCCGTCTTATGGACAAGTATCTTTCAATACTGATGGCATAGTTTTTGCGGCTGTCGACAACTGTATTATTAAAGATAATCATATTTATTCTAGAACTTTCTATGATGGCGCCTACGATAATATGTTAGAAATTATTACTTACGATAAAGAAGTTAATTACGATAATCCAGTAGCCGTGATTGAAAATCCGTCTGGTAATACTCTTAAAATTAATTCTTTAGCGATTAAACAGAATAGGTATAACGAATATGATCAAGTATAATATACGATTTAATGGATCATGGGAGTATGATAAGTTCGTATTAAATTATTATAATTTGGCTAACGAAATTAAATTACTCAAAGAAAAATTATTAAAGTTAGAATCCCAGAATGAGTCTATAAATGATACGTATAAAAAATTAGTCGAATCTAATATTTTAGCTAAAACATATCGTCAGTATTCTAATTTCTATTGAGGTATAATATGGAATTAAAAAATACATCTAAGTATTTTACTGAACTTGTTGAGTCAATGCAACAAGAATATAACGATTTAGAAACATCGATTATCAAACAACATAATTCTTATGATAAGAAGCTCGAAATTATGAATGCTGTATTAGAATATAGTAATTATTTAAATAATCAGATGTCTCGCTATATCGATTCTCTTAAGGATGGCAACCGTATCAACGAAACTATTTTCGACGGTGAAACAGTATTAAAAAAGAATATTTATAATGCCAATAAGATTTTATTTGCCGATACAAATAAAGTATTAGAATCTAATTCTAATTATGAGAAATATGGTAACTGTATCCATCCTAAAATTGTCGGTAATTTAGATAACTTACTTAACTTTAATTCTGCTGCTGGTTATATCTTTAAAAATTCAGCAACAGTTTCTATTAACGAAGAAGTTAAAGAAGAATATATCGATGTGCTAAAACATGATACAATCTTAAATAAGATGCCGACATTCTCTCAATATTCTTCCGATACTGTTACACTAACAATCGAGTTTCCTGATAATCCTATTGTTGGTTCTGCGACTTGTAACGCTATCGAAATTTCTCCGTTCTTAGCGGGCGCGTCTATCTTAAAGAACATTACGATTATTACGACACCAGGTACTCAATTAAGCAATAAAGCTATCGTTATCGATTATGATCAACCATTAGAAGATACACGAATCTTATTCGATAATACATATAGTATTAAGACAATGGTGCTTAACTTCAAACTAACGTTCGTAAATAATCTCGGTATGTATCCATTCGGATTGCGCCACATTTATTTATATAATGCGAACTTCGATACGAAGAATAGTAATATCGTTATTAAAAATGAATATAAAAATTTAATTAAGTATATTAACGATAATATTGTTATATCTGATCAAACTGCTGATGAAGTCGGTAATCGTTATAGTAAACATAATACGACATGTAGCGAAATGGATATTAAATTGTATAGTTATTTATCTAACGGTAATTTATTATATCCAATCGAAACTCATACTCGAGATATCGTTAATCAAATCTCTCGAAATACAAAAGTATTCTATGCCGACATTCCGGTTAAAAAAGCAATGTATAGTATAGAATTTTTAAAGGTTCGGACTTAATGTCCGGGCCTTTTCTTTTTCGGATTCTTATGCTATAATAACTCATGAAGGTATTATTTTTAATCGGAGGATATTTTATGGTTAGTGGATTATGGTACGAAGAAAATATATTAGGCCATACGACAGATAAAACGTATGTTACACAATATACGATAGATTACTTATACGATAATTTTTACAGTACAAACGATATCGTAAAAATTTTGTCCACGTTTCGTAAAGAATTTATTAAATATTGTGATCTGCCATCTTCTCTTTGGAACGGACTCATTAAAAGAGATACTTATTATTTTCATCCAGAATTACAAATTTTATCACGACCACCTAAGCTTAATATCGGACTCGATATTCAAGTCGAAGAAGTTAAGTTTTTTAAAGAAATGAAAATTTCTTATACGAAAGAACAATTGTTATCCTATTATTATAAGAAAGCTAATTCTTTAACGATACGGGATGCAAAACGAGATGTCGGTGCTATCGATTATTTATTAAATCGATATAATCGTCAACTTATGGATTCATTAGATATTCTGCTTTATCTAATCGATGATCATGCACACGAAGTTAGTTCTTTACTTAACTTAACTAATTACGAAATAGATACACTTGAGAAAGTCGAATCTATTTATTGGGATAACCATAGAGCTGGTTTAGATAAAGTTTTCTACAGATGGAGTTAAAAATGAGTATTGATTTTTATAAAGAGTCTTTAGCGACCTATGAAGAATATGAAATAGAAAGCGAAAAAGACGAAGAAGAGGGTTATGATACGGTTAGATTCCCTTCGTTTAATAAGAATCTAAGCGGTCTAACAAAAGGTTTGTATATTTTTGCCGGTGAATCTAATGGCGGTAAAACAGCTATTATGTCTAATCTATTAAAAGATTTAGGGACTAATCCTAAGAATAACCTATTAGCTATTTACTATACATTAGACGATACTGTCGGAGAAGTTATTCCTCGTATTATTGCGATGGACCAACAAATTCCGATCGCGATTGCCGGTAAACCAAAACGCTACCAAAAAATATCATCGATTATTCCTCGATGCCCTGAAGAAGAAGAATATTTCGCAAGAATTAAAGCTCAGCTTCAACGTCGAAAAGACGGCATTCAACTATTAAAGGAACAGAGCCATCAATTTATGATGACCGACGGAACTCGAGTTCAATCTTTTGAAGATATTTGTGAACACGCAAAACGAGCTCAAGAATTTGTCAAATCGGTAAATCCAGAAAATAATATCATTATCGGTATTGACTCCTTATCTGACTTGCGGTTTAAAAATAGAACATTTAATAAGCCACAAGAACGTCATGAAGCATTATCGGAAGAACTTAAAAAATTGGCTAATGTCGATTTACAAGTTCCTGTATTTGGTACGGCACATTTAAGAAAATTAAATCATAATGGCCGACCATCTCTTGACGATCTTAAGGAGTCAGTACGATATCAATATGATGCAAGTGTCGTATTTCTTGTTCATAACGATGTGAGCAAAAATAAAAATAATGCTAAAGTATTTTATAACAGAGAAGGCTATGCCGACATTCAGCCTGTTATAGAGCTAGATTGGGCTAAAAATAAACGAAGCGAATTTAAAGGTAGAAGCTTCTTCTACTTTGTACCTGAGTTTTCTTATACTACAGAAGCTAATCAACAAGATACTGAGCGTTTTAATAATATTATTCGAGGTTAATAAATGACTATTTACGAAAAAGTGTACGAAGCATTTTCTGAAAGTTTATTAAATAGTTTTCCAGCTACTACTATGGAGAAATCAAATTTCTTAGGTATCTGGATTACGGTTATTAAAGGTTTAACTAATGAACGTTTTCCTACAGCTCCTGTAGTATTTGACGTTCTTAAGTTAACGGCTAAATATGTTTCTACTTTAGTGTTAAATAAAGATAATGAAGTAGACGATACTTTAAGTATATTTAAAGTGCGCGATTATTTAAATAAAGATCTTGCTATCGCATTAAGCGATGAAGAAGTAGCTGAAGGCAGCGCTCTTATCGAAGATCTTAAATTAAAAATTGCTCAATCTGCAGAATCTGTATTGGGTCAGAAAACTGAAATTCCTCAATTACGACCTAATCTTAATACTCCTGATGCTCTATTTGCTGAATCTTATGAAGTAGCTCGTTGCATTACTAAGTTGTATGAAAATAACTAATGAACAATTCCTAGACTATCTTGATAGCCCTTGGTACTATAATATAAAATATAATACTCCAATACCGACAGACGAGCGTACCTTACGCTCGTTTTTGCATGATATAGCATACGCATTCTTAGGTAGTATTTATCAAAAAGAAATTATCGGCATTCCGGAAATGACTCAAATGTTAGATAATTATTTAAATACCGCCCCTCATCGTATTAACAATAAAGATATATTAAAAGGTATTAATTATCTTTCTAGCCTTTATGAATACTGTAGCGAAGAACAACTTAATATTATTTCGATCGGTCATTCTCATGTATTAGAATTTGATTCAGGAGAAATTGAAGTCGATATCGGCCCTATTGCATATCGTAACGGAAAATACTTTTTATTCTATCCTGTATTTTCTCATACGTTTTCACAAGAAGAATGTGATAGTAATATTAATTGTACTCTTCACTGGAAAGCAGCATACGATGCATTCGACTTTCAGTTGAGTGGCGTTATGTTTTATTATGCTAAAACTAGAAAAACATTTATTGCGTATCGTGACATTAGTTCGATAGAACGCTTAAACTTTATCGCTAATAATGTTTTACGGGGGATCGATCAAAAGATATTCTTCCCGGTACGAGAAGAATCTTCTAAGAGTCGATTTATTCCAGAACTCTCTAGAACATTTACGGGAAAATAAATACATTGTTTTATTATAAATGTTTGTAATATATATTATATTAACATTAAAAAATATATATTAGATAAAAATATATTATTAGAAAGGTGGTGAATACAATGGCGAACTTTACAGTTCAATTTCCTCTTAAAACAGAAAGATATCAAGAAGATATTTTAAATAAACGTTTTGAAATCGGCAGACAGATCTATAATTCTTTAGTAAATGTAACTCAAAAAAGATATAAAGAAATGACTAAAACAAAGAAATATAGAAATCTTATGTCGCAATTTACAGGAAATAAAAAAGAAGATAAAAATATCTGGAAACAAGTTAATGATATTAGGGATCAGTATGGTATGTCAGAGTATTCATTTTACAATGATGTAAAAAAAATACAAAAACATTTTTCTAATAATATTGATTCTCTTACTGCTCAAAAAATAGCTTCTAATTTATGGAAAGCATATGAGAAACTTTTTTATGGAAATGGAAAAAAAATTCATTATAGAAAATATGGTAATTTTAATTCTTTAGAAGGAAAATCTAATAAATCTGGTATTCGATTTAGAAATAATATTATTATATGGAATAAATTAAAAATACCAGTAATTATTAATTATAACAATCAATATGAATGTCAAGCATTAGAATTAGATATTGCATATTGTCTTATTGTTAGAAAATATATACGAAATAAATATAAATATTATGTTCAAATCGTTTTTAAAGGAAATCCACCAGTTAAAGTAAATAAAGAAACTGGCGAAGTAAAACATCCTATTGGTCAAGGTGATGTTGGTATTGATATAGGGACTTCTACTATTGCTTATTCATCTTCTACTGATGTTAAAATATTGGAACTTGCGGATAAAGTTCAAAATGCTGAAGATCAAAAAAGAAGATTATTAAGAAAAATTGATAGAAGTCGTAAAAATATAAATCCTAATAATTATAATGAAGATGGAACTATTAAAAAACAAGGCAGTAAAAAAGTAATTTGGAATAAATCAAATCATTATATTAAATATCAAAATCAATTAAAAGAATTATATCGCAAGCAAAAAGATGTACGAAAATATCAACATGAATGTCTGGCCAATCAAATTATATCTCTTGGCGATACTATTTATGTTGAGACAATGAATTTTGCTGGTCTTGCTAAAAAAGCTAAAAAAACAGAAAAGAATAGCAAAGGAAGTTTTAAACGTAGAAAACGTTTTGGCAGATCTATTGCTAATAGAGCTCCTTCAATGTTGTTAGAAATAATAAACAGAAAGTTGTCTTATTATAATAAACAATTAATCAAAATTGATACTTGGAATGCTAAAGCAAGCCAATTTAATCATTTTGATGGTACTTATCATAAAAAATCTTTATCTCAAAGATGGAATAATTTTAATGGAATTAAAATTCAAAGAGACTTATATTCTGCATTTTTAATTATGAATATAGCAAATGATTTAAAAAGTTTTGATGTATGTAAATGTAGTGAGAGATTTGATAGTTTTCGCAAACTTCATGATATAGAAGTAAAACGATTAACTGGATATAAAAATTTAAGCAGTATAGCAATTTAATATATATTTATATTTTATAGGTCTTGATACGGGCCTTATGCTATCGCTAATTTATTCGTCAGAATAATTGATAGTGAAAGTCTTATAGAAACAAATTAGTCTTATATGCTTTCGAGTATGTTTGGAAGTTTGCGTATATAAGAACTTAATATATTTTAGTTATTAATGTATCAGGGGAAAATAATAATGCCTTACGAAATAGATGGCTGTGTCTATAAGACTAAAGCCTTAAAAGATACTCATATTCTATGGAAAGAATATAAGAAAAAGAAATTAATTAAATCTTTTGAATTACCTCAAGTTAAAGATCGAATTAAGAAAAGTCGATATTTCTCTTATAAACCTATTGTCGACGATATTAAATTCGATAGCTTAATGGAAGCCAGCTACTATATTTATTTAAAACAGCAACTTAAAGATAAATTAATTTCTGGATTTGAACGACAAGTTAACTACGAATTGCAACCAAGTTTTAAAAAGAACAAGAAAACGATTCGATCTATTAATTATGTAGCAGACTTTGTCGTAAAAAATTTAGATAAAAGTATTCGTGTCATCGATATTAAAGGTAAGACTACGGTCGACTTTAATCTCAAGAAAAAGATATTCGAATATAAATTCCCCGAATTAACTCTAGAATGTATTCAATTTCATGATGGACAATGGATGCAACTAGACGACGTTAAAAAATTAAAAAGGAAATCCAAGAAAAAATAATGTCTGAATATAAAGTTCTCGAAGGACAAAAAGAAGCTTGGGAGGAAATTGACGCGATCGTATTAGAGTGTCAGCAAACTAAATGTAACAAAAGAAAAGATGAATTACTCCAAGAATTAATTATTAGATTCGAGCCATTTATTAATATGTTTTATGATTTATTAGTAAACGAAAAAACATATTTAAATAATAAAGTCTCTCGTGATTTTATCTGCTTGTATATTGCCGATAAAAATTTACGTTTTAAAATCTTTAGGAATACGCGATTATCTAAAACTGAATTCAACGAAGTAAATCGATCTTTATCTTTAATTCGGGATAATTATGGTAAGAATAATGACGTAATGACCGATCTTCATTATGTATTTACTCAAATGGTGTTGACGTATAAGAAAACTAATCGTAGCTTCAATACATTTGTAACGTATGTATTTAAATATCGTTTATTCCATTTTATTTCTAAATTCTTACGTGATAGAATTAATAATGGCTACGATAGAACGGCATTTGAAGAAGTTAACCTTAACGGTTATAACTCGATGCATCATATGAATATCGAAGATCAAGTTACGATCGACGACAACGGAAATTTTAGTGATTCCTGGTTATCGGGTTTAACTTGTTCTGACGTATTCGACGAACTTAATGAACTCGAACGAAATATTATCGTTAAGATATTCGTTCAGACTAAACGACCTAAAGATATTCAAAAAGAATTAGGCATTTCTGAAGCTAAATATAGAAAGCATAGACGACTAGCATTAAGCAAGTTAGAAGCAGCTACAGGATTAAAAACTAAATATTTAAAACCTTTGAAGGCGAGCGAATAATGCTCGCCTTTTTCTCGTTTATATGTTATAATAGTTAGGAAAGGCGGTTACTTATATGATTGATAAAGATAAGTACAGGTTAACGTTAAAAGTTAACGATTTAGTGGCTCAGATATTGGCCCTAAAACAAATTCCATTAGATATAGCATATAATATTCTATACGACCAAAATAAGATATTAAATATCGATGAGAAAGAACCGATCGTTAATATCGATAAAGCAGCTAAATTTTTAGTACAATGCTTTAAAGATGGTCGAGATATATATGTATATGCCGACTATGATGTTGATGGAATGACGAGCGGAACGATTATGAAAAAATTTTTATCGAAGATTGTTCCGACTCATAGCGAAGTTTACTTTCCTGAGCGAAGTGATGGCTATGGTTTAAGTATTAAGTTTATCGAAGATATTAATAAAAAATATAAACGGCGAATTAAGCCGCTTATTATGACTGTCGATAATGGGATAACAAAAGTCGAAGAAGTCGAATTATGTAAGAAATACGATATTCCGGTATTGATTACCGATCATCATTTACCGCAAGAAATCTTGCCGGACACAATTGTTGTCGATCAGCATATAACTGAAAACGATCATTGGGCAAAAGCAATATGCGGTGCCGGTGTTGCTTATTACTTCTGTCGGGCTATCGAAAATGAATTGGGTTATAATCATTATGAGAGCGATAAATTACTTTATTTAACGGCTATCGGTACGATTGCCGATGTAATGCCGTTAAGCAGTTACGTTAATCAAGCTATCGTTCGTAAAGGTTTTAATCAAATTCAGAAGAAACAAATACCGAACACATTACGAGTATTCTTAGATATGTTAACTAAAGAAGCTATTACGGCCGATCTCGTATCTTGGCAAATTGCTCCTCGATTAAACGCATGTTCTCGATTATTCGATATCGATGCTTCTATTAAATTATTCGACGTAAGCGAAGAGCCGATCGAAACATGTAATACTGTCGAAGAGTATAATACTCGACGTAAGGAATTAACTAAAGATTTTAGTGAAAGAATCATTAAACAGTACGATAAGCAAAACGACGATAGTGAAATAGCTTTAGTCGTTAATGACGAAATACCGGTTGGCATTATCGGTATACTTGCAGGACGATTACAAGAATATAGTGGTAAGCCTAGTTTTGTCGGATTATCGGATAGTGAAGTCGTTCATGGTTCTGCTCGAAGTAATACGTATCCATTAGATTGGTTGTTATTTAATGAACCGTCTGTAGCTTCATATGGCGGCCATGCAGCCGCTTGTGGCTTTGCGATATATAAAGATATGCAAGACGAGTTTAAACTCGCTCTGAGCGCAAAAATATTGTCCTATGTGCCACCTGAAGAAGTTATTATTGAGGCTAAAGAACCTGAATACATCGATCTTACATTGTCTGATTTGACATTAGAATCTTATAAATCATTTAATTTATTCTCGTTCGACGGTTTAACTTTTACCAAACCACAAGTTAGAATATCTGGGTTGAGCGTTCTCGACGTTAAACCTAGCGGTAATAATCCTGACAATATATGTTATACAGTATTCGACGGAAAAACAAAATTAAGTATCTGGGCATGGAGATTAGGAGATCTCGGAATTAAAGTTGGCGATAGAATTACGATGTGTGGTGATATCGAGAAGAACTTTATGAAGCCTAGATTATATACTTTAAACGTGAAAAGTATATTCAAGGAGGAATAGTAAAATGTTTACGCATTTACATGTACATACATCATATAGCTTTTTAGATGGCTATTGTCATATACCGAAGTTGGTTAGTCGTGCTAAAGAACTCGGTATGGAAAGTTTAGCAATTACCGACCATAATCATATGGGCGGTATCTATGAATTTTTACAAGAGTGTAAAAAGCAAGATATTAAACCTATTTTAGGTTATGAAGGATATCAAACATGGGATACGCTTGCGCTATCTAAACCTGTTGAAGAACGTTGGGCTGATGCGGCCTTAAAGGCTAAAGAAGCTGGTGACTTAACTGAAAAAGAAGCTGAAGATTTAGCATCTGGTAAAAAAGGTGTTAAAGGTATTAAAGATATTAAAGCTCGTGCAGAAAAACATATGTACGATACAAGACAATATCATTTAATCTTATTAGCTAAAAATCAAACAGGTTTAAATAATTTAATTAAGTTACAAAGTGAATCCGCTAAAGTATGTACATATAACGGCCGCTTCTTGTTCGATATGCCGATGCTTCGTAAATATAGTGAAGGTGTTATTTGCACGACAGCATGTGTTGCAAACATGATAGCGAGTCGTGTTCGCAAAGACGATTTAGATAAAGCCGAAGAACTTATTTTAGAATATAAAGATATCTTCGGCGACGACTTCTATCTCGAAGTTCAACCTAATGCATTCGACGACCAAGTAAAAGTAAATAACTTTTATTTAACGATGTCTCAAAAACACAATATTAAACTAGTCGCAACTAGCGACGTTCATTACGTATTAAAAACCGACAATAAAGATCATGACGTATTAGTGTGTGTCGGCACTGGTACCGATATCTATAATCCTAATCGCATGAAATACGATCATAACTTCTGGCTCAAAAGCGAAGAAGAAATACAGGACGGGTTTAAATATCTAATAAATACTTCTGAAACTGAAGTAAGTGTTGCTCGTGCAAAATATGCTTTATATTTAGAAGCAATGCATAATACTCAAGAAATTGCTAATAAAGTCGGCGAATATAAATTAGGTAGCGATGTACCATTAATGCCGAAATTGCCTGGTGTTAAAAATACTAAACGTAAATTGCGTGAATTAGCATATAAAGGTTTATATGAATTAGCGAAAAGATATGATTATATCGCTAACGATATTAAACGATATGAGCAACGTTTAGCTTACGAGCTTAATATTATTAACTATAAAGATTTTGCCGATTATATGCTTATCGTTCGTGAATATCTTAACTGGGCCGATAATAATGGCGTAATGACTGGCCCTGGACGTGGATCAGCCGCAGGCAGCCTAGTGTTATGGTGTATTGGTATTACAAAAAACGTTGATCCAATTAAACATGGTTTATTGTTTGGTCGTTTTTTAACAATCGACAGAACAGGGCTGCCTGACATCGATTCGGACGTGTCGTACTATGGTCGAGATAAAGTTATCGAGCATATTAAAGATTTATACGGTGAAAGTAACGTAGCACATATCGGTACGTACTCTCAAATGGGTGTTAAATCTGGCTTAAAAGATATTGGTCGAGCTCTTAAAATTCCGTTCGATAAAATGAATGCATTATCTAAAATTATCGACGACTTTAAAGACGTCGTTCCACCTCAGCCAAAATTTAAACATTACGATGCACTAAAAGACGGTAACGCCACAGAACAATCTTTATATACTAAATGGCAAAAGCTTGAAGCCGATAATAAAGAATTATTTAGATTGGCTCGAGCATTCGAAGGTCTTAAACGCAACTTCGGTGTTCACGCTTCTGGTGTATTGGCCATGCCTTGTCGTGTCGATGATTATTTTCCGACACGTACCGATGCTGACGGCGTAATGATTACGTTATTTACCGGAGTTGAATGTGAAGAATTAGGTACCGCTAAACTTGATGTTCTTGGTCTTAAAACATTGTCCATAATTGAAACAACGTTAAAGCATTTAGATAAAGATGTTCAATGGTTATATGATAGCTTTGATATCGAAGATAAAAAATTATATAAATTATTGGCACAAGCTAAAACAGACTGTGTGTTTCAGTTAGAATCCGATATGTTTAAAGATATGCTTAGAAATATGAAGCCAAATTCTTTTGGCGATATTTCTGTTGCGACTTCGATAGGTAGACCTGGCCCATTATCTGCTGGTCTCGATAAGCAATATATCGCATGTAAAAATGGCAAATCTGCCGTTGAATATCCTATACATGGTATCGAGAATATATTAGATGATACATATGGGATTATTGCATATCAGGAGCAATTGATGCAAATTGCGAAACAAGTTTCTGGTTTTGACGATAACCAAGCAGACTCAATTGTCCGCAAAATTATAGCCAAAAAGAAAGCTAGCATGTTCCCTATGATGATTCGTTGCCATATTTATGGCAAGAAAAATTGTGAAGGTCCTGAAGGTTGGGAACAAGACGATAATGCTCCTTGGTATGATCCTAAAGGAAAGTATGGTCCAGAAATTAAAGGTGCTGTTTCTAATGGATATACTCCAGAAGAAATGAATTATTATTTTAATTATATTTCTGGGTTCAGCTCATACGCCTTTAATCGCTCTCATGCTGTCGCTTATTCTTTTATCAGTATGCTTACTACTTGGCTTAAATTATATCATCCAGTAGAATTCTTTGCTGCATATTTATCGATGCAATCTTTAGAAGATTTAGTTCGCTATATTCCATTAGTTAGAAAGGAAGGGATTGACGTTGAAGTTCCAGACATTAATGTTTCAAATCTTGATTTTACTCCTAATGGAAACACTATCTTATTTGGTCTTGGGTCCATTAAGGGCGTGGGTCTATCTTCCATACCTGCCATAATCGAACATCGACCTTATACTTCTTTAGAAGATGCTATGAATAAAATCGGTAAGAAAGCATTTAATAAACGTGTCGGTTCAGCTTTAATTAAGTCAGGGGCTTTCTCTAATATAGAATATAATCGTTCTAAACTTATGAATCAGTTCTATGATTTAAGAAAAGATAAAGATGAACGTTTAAATAACGAAGATTATGGAAAGGAACTCATTATGAGCTTTGAAATGGAAACATTAAATTGTCCGGTAACATATACACCGGAATGGTTCTCTATGGAAGATAAAACTGAAGTAGAAAACGTAAAAGTTAAGATTACTAAAGTCGATGAACGCAAAGATAAATCTGGCAATCTTATGGCTTTCTGTAAAGGCGATGTTGGCGGCGGCGTCGAAATCGATTTAATCGTCTTTAGTTCTATTTATCTAAATAATTTGCCTTATATTAAATACGATGAAACAGTCTATTTATCTGGTAAAAAAGAATCTGATTCTAAGATGATTGTTAAGAAAGTTAGCCTGTCATAGACAGGCTTTCTTTGTAATATAATTCTGTAATCGATGTTATTTAAACCCTATGAAAAGGATAATATAAAATGGCAGATATTAAAGGTAATATCCTTGTCGACAATGGCGCAGGCGGCAAGGATCCGTTTTACGGAAAAACGACGGCCGATCAAGTTATGTTTAGCGACGGTGAAACATTAGAAGAAAAGTTTCGACGTTTAATCGTTGACCATGCTTTGCTATCTGATCGTGCCGGCACTGCAGACAGAAGTGACTTAAGTGAAGATACTCGTAAATTTATGGGTCATCCGATCGAAGACTTCTTATTGCGCGACGAATTATATGCAGCTATTATAAAAGCTAATGATAATAACGATTGGAAAAATAGTGTTGGTTCTGTAACCGAACTATATACGACATATCCAGATGCAACAGTTGGCAATGTTGTAGCTGTTAACGGTGGAGATACCGCAGGATCTCTCTATCGGTTTAATGGAACAGACTGGGAGATTTTGGTAAGAAATGGTAAAAGTGTTCTTCCTAATAATGTTGTCGATAAAATTAATCAAAGCGTTATTATTCAAAAATTAGAATTCGGCACTAATAAATGGATTAAACAAGGTGAAGACAATTATGAATTATCCTTAGATATTCCTAATGTCGAAATTGTTCAGGTCGTAATTTATGACGGTATTAATAAGAAACTCAGTACAATTACTCCTGAATATAATGCAAACAAAGTAATTCTTCATAGTGTATTCCCAGAACGTGGGTATATTTTATACTACACTCAACAAAACGATGTATTGAATTACGGTGATTCTGTATGATTCAAAAATTAAAAGAACTTGTTGGTCTTCGCGAAATTAACGCGAAGATCAACGAATTTGATACTGAGATTGAAGATCTTAAACGTATCTCGGGTACAACGGTTACAAAACAGACTTTATTAGATTTTATTAAAACTAATAAAAAAGCTATCGAAGATGCTATTCAAGGTCTGCAAGGTCGATTAAACGATATTCGAAATACGATAGCCAATAAGTTGTCTAGTTATTATACAAAAGCTAATAGTAATGATTTATTTGCTTCGTCTTCTACAGCGAATAGTTATTTACGCAAAGATCGTGATGAAACTATTAATAATAATTTTAATATTAACGGTCATATTAGTTTAAATAATACTAGCGGTCCAATCATTCAATTTGGTAACGGTAGTTGGGAAGTCCGCCCAGGATATTTTAAAATGATTTCTCCGGACGGCAATGTTCCGATCGAAATTCGAAACGGTGTTACTTATATTAACGGTCAAGAAATCGTTACTGGCGTTAGTTATATTTCTCCTGGTGAATGGGTCGAACTTCCGGGTAGTCGAAATACTCGAAACGTAAATTACTCTAGAGTATACGGTGACGATGCGAATCAAATGTTAATCGTATATCAATATCATGACGGTAATAATAACGGACATTTATATATCAATCATATATTAATCGAGTTAAGTCTAGGTCAACCTTATTATAAGGATAGTGATTGCACGATTAATTTACAGAATGGCGTTATCAATCTTGATTGGAGTAAAGAAGGATTTAACGGCATTATAAAGGCAGTTTATTATCGATAGGAGTTTTATATGGCGAAACGAATGGAAAAATTTTCTGTGTCATATAAAGCGACACAAGAAATTAATAAAATTATAGATAGCTTAAAAGATATTATTAAAGATACTTCTGATAAAACAATTTCGACAAACGACTTTATCAAAGAGTTTAATAAAATTAATTTAATCTATAATAATGCTAGAAAAAGTTTTTCTGAATCTTTAGAAAATATTAAAAACGGATTTAATGAAACTATTAAGTCTTATTTTAACAAGCAAGAACAAGATGCTCGTTATTTAACAAAAGATAGTTTAAATAATGCAATCTTAAAGAATCAAATTTTAGACTATCAACATAAATTAATCGTTGCCGGCGATCATAAGATTACCGGCCATAAAAATGGCAACACGTTAATGACTCTTAACGGTGTAAAATTAATTATCGATGGTGATTGGATTAAATTAATCAATCCTGATGGATCTGAGCTATATGCTAAGAATATTAATACCGGTACTCAACGTTCTCTAGGTGAAGATATCTTCCAGTTAAAAGAGCGTACTTATATTCCGGCTGCTTGGAACGAAATCCCGAATAGCTCTATTAACAATGTAGGCGGTACAGTTCAATTACCGGCGAAATGGAATGATTTAGTTCTTATTGTCGATAATACATATCACGAAGGTGGTCATGACCTACAAAACGATCATCGTATTGCGCCAGCTTATGTATATATGTGTAGAGCCGAAGTTCCGATTAAATTTTTAACTCCGTATTCTACGGTCGGTGTCGAGGTAACAGCATCTTATGTTAAGTTAACACAAAAGACTGGTCCTGTATTTACTGGGTATAATCAAAGCCGTAATAACGGCAATATTATGAAGGTGCTATGGCGATGATAGAACATTTAAGAAGTAGAACGACTACGTTCTTACAAGTAAGAAAAATAAATGAAATAATTGATGCCATAAAATCTTTCAGAGACGCCGCTGAAGGAACTGGTGTTAATGGTTTAATTAATCAGTACACTAATCGTATTAATCAAATGAAAGATTATTTAACGAATACTGTTCCGACATCTATAGATGATTTATTGGCTTTCATTAATAATAAGCTTTCTGGATATTATACAAAACAAGAATCCGACGATAAGTTTTTAAATAAAAATAATGCTGGCGATTATCTTCGTTATGACGATTTAAATCTTAACGGTAATTTAACGATTAATTCCGGAAATCAACCAGCTATCAAATTTAATAAATCTAACGGCGTATTATTTACGATTGACGGTGTCGATATTTCTGTTTGGCCTTTCGTTATTGCAAAAGATAATAATAAATATTTAGAAATAAATAATAATGGTTTGGCTACCGATAAAACGATTATTACTAAAAACAATTATCGTAAATTCGTAAAACTTCCTCAATGGAAAGACGGTAATTCCATTGGAGAATCGAATAAAAATGATTGGCGTGAAGTATATGCATATAACACATATAAAAATGATTTCCATACAGTATTCTTTATGATCAAAGATGCTTATAAACGAAAATATAATCCATATGAAGTTAGCGATAATTTAAGTCCGATGACAAATATGTCGGTATCGTTCCAAAACTATTATGGCGGCGATAAGAACTATCAAACAATTTCTCGTATCGATCAAAATCCATGGAACTGGAAATTCGAAGTTCATGAGATTTGGCGTCAACGTAAAAAACACCATAGCAGTTATAGTGACTATTGGGATGGTTTAGGAGGATATATTATTAAATGTCGATAGATATTAATACATTAAGAAACGAGATTAATAATCTTATTTCTAAAATAAATAGCCTCGAATCAACCGTTATCGATAACGATCAGTATGTTAATGCCTTAGATTTTTACGATAATTTTATTTCGGTAAATGAAACGTTAAATAATTTATCACTCGACACTGTCGATATTGCTGGATCTATATTTTTAAATAATAATAAGATTGGCTCTAGCGAAATTTCTGTCGGCAACAGGTCGCTTTTATTTGATCAACGACTATCTTATAATAATCAACCTGTTAAAAATAATTATGATATGGCATTACCAGAATATAAAGAATATACTTTATCTAAACTAGAAAAAGGCGACTATTATATTTTGGTTAACGTCAGTGGATATTCTATCCCGTTGATTATTAATTATTGCGGGAAAGATTTTAAGAATGATCTTATCGCGATAAAAGATAACGTTATTACGTCCGATAAAGAATTTAAAGTATATAAAAGGTAACATATGATTAGTTTAATACATGATGACTCTGTTAACCTTGCCGACTTACAAAATAAAATTATCGAAATTCAAGATTATTTAAATACTAGAAAAAATAATATCATCGATAATATGGTTTCTCTTAATATCGAGAACTATACGATCGACGATAATCAGTATTATAAAAAAACTAAACGATACGATTATTCAATCGATACTTTGGATACTCAAAAGATTATCGGAAGTATAAATATCGATGAAGATCATATCGAGCTTGGTGGCAGAAAATTGTCCGGTAAATTATACAACGAAATAAAATTATTATCTAAAAATGATAATTCTTATGATTGGGTCGAAATACCGGTTAAAGAAAATATCGATTTATCTCATGCCCATGAAATAAATATTATTTTTAAAAATAATAATAAAGTTTCCAATTTGTTTATCGTAAAAAAATCTGGTACTTATAAAGATGTCGATCAAACAATTGTCGTATCTATTCTAGAAAATAATTTAATTATCGATAATATCGAAAAGGTTTCTAAAATTTTTATAAGATAAAAGGAAGCTATTCAATGAATGAAGTTTCATTAAGCGCAATTAATGATTCACTTATGAGTTTAAATCATAATGTATCTGAAATTATTAATCAAGCGCATACTCAAATTAATCAGTATTTAGACCAAAACGGTATTACTTTGAGTAATATAAATAGCGAGTATCTTAATAAAAACCAACATAATGACAAGATAATGGTCAATAATTTATTCGTAAAAGAATTAAAATTGAACGGCAAAAATGTATTTGACGGAGACGTAATCTCTTATGGCTCTAATTCATTATCTTTATCGAATGAATTGTTAGTGAATGATGAGCAGGTATTATTGGAAAATGATACCTGCTCTACTTCATGTTATGAAGGTGTTTATTCTGCATACTTATTAAGCAATAAATCTGAAATCGTTATTTCTGGTTTATATGAAGAATCGAATATCGGTGATTTAATTGTTCCGGTATCTATTTTAGAGAAGAACTCGACCACTACTGTTGGTAATAAAAAATTTGCAGTTCTTATTAAATGCACTGATGACGAATGTTCGATTGAACCAGGAAATCAACAGTCAGTTATTACGAACGTAATTATGAGGTAAGAGAATGAAACATTTTATCGATCAAGCCTCGTTAGATGAAACGAGTATTCAGTACCTGGTTTATAAATTAAATGAAGTTATTCGTGTCGTTAATAATAAACCAGATATCCATGATTTAGAATACTGGGCTGATACGTTAAAGCAATTCGAAAAAGATGGTTCTATTAATACTTATACAGATTTAATGGAAGCTCTTAAAAAGAAACCGGACTTTAATCAAGTAAGAGATACGGTTCGTGATGAGTTAACAAAATTTGTCGACCAAATGAATCAACGTATTTATCAACCGACATTAGACCAGTTATTAAAAATAATTGGCGACGCATTGCAAGAATATATTCATGCGCAAGTCGACGATTATTTAAATAAATCTATTGATGATTTGAAAAACAGACTTAGTGCTGAATTAATTTATTGGAATTAAAGGAGATAATATTCTATGTCCAAAAAATTTGTAGGTAAAGCTCATTTTGGTTTATACGATCCAAAACGTGATAAAGGTATTGAACTTGGCGGTTCTGGTAATCAAGGTGGTTCCAGTGCTCCAGTCGATAACAAAGCTGTTGAAGACGTAACAAAACAAGCTAGCGCAAACAAAGAAGCATCTGCTGCTAATAAAGTATTAGCCGAAGCTAATAAAGCTGCCGTTGCTAAAGTAGCTGCCGATCTTGCTGCTAAACAAGCACAAGACGTTATTACTTTTTTAAGTAAAGTTGAAGCTGCTGCTCAATATCAACCTAAAGGTGAATATATCACCGATGCTAAAGTAGCTGAAAAAATTACCGAAGCTCAAGGTAAAGCTGACGAAGCTGCTGCTGCTAAATTTGCGACTAAAGCAGAACTCGAAACAGCGACTGGTGGCGTATCTGCTAAAGATCTTAAAACTTTAAAAGATGCTATTGAACTGCTTCGCGATAACCCAGATAGCATTGCCGAAATCGCTAAAAAAGCTGATAAAGATAAAGTATACGATAAAGATGCTATCGATAAGTTGATCAAAAAACTTAACGATAAAGATACTGATCTTGAAAAAGCTATCGCTAAAGCGGCTACTGCTGACGACGTAGTTAAAGCTGCCGAACTTACTGAAAAAGTTAAAGCTATTGTCGATTTAACTCCGTTCGCTAAAACTGCTGAAGTCGAAGCTACATATGCTAAAAAATCTGATTTAGCCGATAAAGCCGATAAAGCTGTTATCGAAACTGAACTTGCTAAAAAAGCTAATGCTAGCGATTTGACTCCGTTGGCTACAAAAGAAGAGGTATCCGCTAAGGCGGACGCTACTGCTCTTGCTACTAAAGCCGATCAAACAGCATTAGATAATCTTAAAGCTGAAGTTAAAGCTAACGATGCTGCTGTAAAAGCAGAAGCTGCTGAACGTAAAGCTGCCGATACTCTTAATGATGCAAAAGTAAAAGGTATCTCTGACGATGTATCTAAATTAAAAATTGATGCGGCTCAAGCTAAAGTAGAAAACGAAAAAGCGTTAAGCCGCAAGGCGGACCAAGAAGCTGTTAATACTGCTCTCGAAGGTAAAGCTAGCAAAGCCGAAGTTGCTGAAGCTAAACAAGCTGCTACCGATGCTGCAAAAGAAGCTGCTAAAGCAAATACTGCTCTCGAAGGTAAAGCTGATGCTACTGCATTAGAACCATTGGCTACTAAAGAAGCATTAAAAGATGCTAAAGACGAATTAACTCAAGCTATCGAAGCTGCTAAGACTGCTGCTGCTGAAGCTAAAACTGAAGCTAAAACTGGTGAAGCCGTAACTGAAGCTAAGACAAAAGCCGAAGCTGCAGATGCAAAAGCTAAAGAAGTAGAAGCTGCTCTCGTTAATTATGTAACTAAAGCTGTTGCTGATGAAGCATACCAACCTAAAGGTGAATATGCAACTAAAGCCGAAGTTCAAGCTATCGGTTCTTTGGACCCAGCTACGCTTCAATCTCTTAAAGATCTTGCTCAACAATTAGCTGGTCATGCTGATTTAACTGTCGTACTCGATAAGTTAAATAAAGTATTCACTAAAGACGAAGTTAACGAAAAATTGGCGGCAAAAGCCGACGTAACTGCTCTTTCTGAATACGCAGAAAAAGCTGACGTCGAATCCAAACTTGGCGAAAAAGCCGATAAAACAAAAGTAGCCGAAGATATTCAAGCTGCTAAAGATGTAGCTGATGCAGCTGTTCGTGAAGTAAATACGACTGCACAACAAGCTAAAGCTAAAGCAACTGAAAACGCTGCAGGCCTTGAAGAAGCTAAAACTAAAGTCGAAAAAGCTATCGAGGATCTTGGTAAATTAACGACTAAAGTTAACGACCTTGCTCTTAATGGTGGTACTGGCACAGGCCTTGATGCACAAGCTGTAGCCGATAAAGTAAAAGAAGTTGTCGATGCTCTAGTAGCTCAAGAAAAATTTGTAGGCGAAGCTAAACTTAACGAAAAGCTTGCCGATAAAGCTGATGTTAGTGCGTTAACTGCAGTTCAAGCTAAAGCCGATAAAAATGCTTCTGACTTGTTGGGTAAAGCTGATGTATCCGCATTAGCGGACAAAGCCGATAAAGCTGTGTTCGAAGCTAAAGCCAACGAAGTGGATAATAAATTAAATACTTTAGAAACAGCTACTGTTCCTAACTTGATCGATACTAAGCTTACTGCTAAATTAGCTGGATATCAAGAAAAAGGCGAATACGTGACTAAAGAAGCTGCTGATCGTGATTATCAACCTAAAGGTGAATATGCTACAGCTGAAAAACTTACTGAAGTTAAAGATATCGCCGATGCTAATAAAGCTGCTATCGAAGGTTTAGATAAAGATAATTTAGTTCACAACGCTGATCTTGTTGTATATGCTCGAGCTGCTAAAGTAACAGAAGATATCGCTGCGGCTGTAGGCGGTTTAGGCGAAGTATACGTAGCTAAAGCCGACGCTGAAACATTCGCTAAGAAAGCTGAAGTAACTACAGAAATCGGTGAAAAAGAAACTGAAATTAAGCGATATGCTGACGGTAAATTCGCGACAAAACAAGAATTAGAAAACGCTACTTTAGCTGCTGGTAACACTGGTCTTAATCGTGCTCAAGTCGAAGGTATCGTCGATGAAAAATTAGGCGATATTAAAGACGCAGTACAAACTATCACTAACATCCAATCCGGTGTTAACGATAATAAATCTGCCGTAAATTCTATTCTTGCTGAACTTGCTAAAAAAGCCGATAAAGATGCTCTTAACGACAAAGTAGCAACTACTGACTTAGAAGAAGCTAAAACAACTCTTAACGCAGCAATTAAAGTTCAAGAAAATGCATTAGCTGCTGCTAAAACTGCTTTAGAAGAAGCTATTAAAACTAAGTCTGAAGAAGCTGCTGCTGCTTACCAAACTAAAGTAGAATTTGCAAACTGGGCTCGCGATACATACGGTACAGAAATCGCTCGTATTAAAGACGACATGATGACAGCTAACGAAACAGATGCTGCTATCGATGCTAAACTTGCGACTAACTTGGAAACTCTTAAAGGTATCTTCCAACTTAAAGGTAACTACGTTACTAAAGAAGAGTTAACTAAAACTCTTAAAGATGGTTATATCACTAAAGACGAATCCGATCGTTTGTATCAAGGCGTAGGCAACTATGCTACTATCGAATATGTCGACGATCAAATCGGTAAAAACAAATCTAAGATCGATGAAGTGAATACGGCTCTTGCTGGTAAGCTTGATTTAACAGCTGCTCAAAACGTATTCCAAGCTCGTGGCGATTACATGACTCGTGGCGATTTAGATAATGTTGCGACTAGTCCTGCATTTACTAACGCTATTAACAATGCTATTACGGCAAAAGCGTTCTTAGATAAAGATACTGCCGACGGTTTATATGCTACTAAAGGTACTTACGTAACAGCTCAAGGTGTAACCGATATTATCGAAGCTGATCCGACTATTGCCGGCAAACAAGATAAATTAACATTCGGTTCTGGTTTATCTTATGACGAAGGTACTAAAACTGTTACAGCTTCTGGCGTAAGTGTTGACTTAACTCCTTATGCTAAGAAAGCTGAATCCGATGCTAAATATGGTCCAAAAGACACTTTAACAGAAGATCAAAAAGGTGTAGTAGAATCTATCCTTCGTGATAAGAACTATGCTACAAATGCAGATCTTGGTAGCTATAGTGCAAGCATTGATACTAACATTGGTCAATTAAGAGCTAGTATCAATACTTTAAAAGATACTACTGTTCCAGCTATCGATACTCGTGTAACTGCATTAGAAGGCAAAGCTGCTCCTACAGATTTCACTGAAGATCAAAAAACTAAATTAAATGAAATCCTTACCGGCAAAGGCTATGCATCTCATGAAGATATTGACAACGCTAAAGCTGAACTTAAAGGCGAGTTAGTTACCGAAGAAGCTGCACAGGCTCTTGTCAATGGTGCTGTTACAACTGCTGAAGGTAAAGTTAATGAAGCTAAAGAAGCGTTGGAAGGCAGAATCACAGAATTGAAAAATACTGTAGATGGAATCCATGCTACAGATTTAAGTGCTTACGAAACTCAAGCTCAAGCAGAAGCTAAATATTTAAAACTTGAAGATATCGAAACTAAGTTAAAAGAAAAAGGCTTTATCACTCAAGCTGACTTGCAACCTATTCTCGATGCAATTAAAGCATTAAAAGGTGAATAATATATTGCCTTTCCTTAGAGTTCTAAATCTTCTCTCGTCTACACTTTAAGGAAAAGACTATGCAATTATTTAACTTTTTCACATTTTTAAATAATTATGCCCCCGATGCCGTAGAACGCTTAGTTATGTTTTTTTGCATAAGCTTTATCCTTATTATTATCGATACGATAATGAAGTTATTTAGTTTAACAATAATTAAACATAGCTTATGGCATTACAAGACCATCATAGAAGTGTTCTGGGGTGGTTGGGGACAGCAAAAATCAAGCCGCGTGTTTTATCGCGGCTTTGTTTTTAAACTTTTTCAATATTCTTTATTATGCTTATTCGCCTTCGGTATCGACGTAATTAAGATACCGATTACGGTTCATAGTGGATTTGCTCAGTTAGTCGATGCTATTTCTATCATATGCTACTTAGTAGTTATTATGACTGAGTTGTGGAGCTTTAAAGAAAATTATATGCTGATAAAATATAATCAGGATATAATTTCTAAACTCGACGATGCTGTATTAAATCGATTAGAGGCTGTTTCTCTTGGCGAACTTAAGCTTAAATTGAGGGAAAAGAAAGATGACTAAATTATTTAGAATGATGTTATTTGAAAACGGACAGTTAAGTTATACGCGTGTCATCTCCTTCTCCTTGTTGCTTTTGTTGATCGGAGTAACGTTATATTTAGTTATTACCGGTCACAACTGGCAACACTATGAAACACTTGCTAGCTTAGCTGGCGGTGGTTCTGCCGTTACTCAAGTCGCTAATAAATTTATTAATAGTAAATATAATAGCGAAGTTGGCAGCTACAAGGAAAAAAATGATGCCGAATAAGTATTATTTAAAATGGTTAGTGTTATGCGGAGCAAATTTGCTCTGCATGACATTATGCTATCTAACAAATTGGTTCGTCGTTTTATTTGCCGATAGGTATGGAAATCTTCCTAAAATTTTTAAATTATGGCAAACTTACGATAACTGTTTAGATGTCGCCTGGATGATCTACGAAAACAATGTTCCGAAATTTGCTCAATATGATTTCAATAAACATTATTTATATCATTTTGAAAGCAAAGGCGACGGATATATGATTCCTGGATACGTCGATCTTATCGACGATAACTTTACTCTAAAAGAAAGATTCCAACGATATGTATGTCGTTGTGCTTGGCTATATAGAAATTGTGGATACGGTTTTGCTTATTATATTTTCGGTAAAACTGTAAATCCGTCCGACGTAAAAGTTTGCGTCAGCGAAAAAGATTTCTTTGTAGCTATCGACACTAAAAACAATATTTTCTGTATTAAAGATGATCGCAGATGGTGTCGACTATTTAAAAAAAGTATTTATCTGGGATATAAGTTTATTAGCGCAAATGGAGCAAAACATCCTTTAAGATGTATGCTTGCAAATCGCATTAATTTCTTTAGACGTGTTAAATAATATTGTAATATATTTGCGTTCAATTATTTAACGACGAAAGGAATATAGGCGTGAATAAATTAAAAGTTGAATCTCTTAAGGTCAATATTTTAAATGCATTGCAATTAAAGACTGCTAAGAGTAATAATAAATATAAAAAAAGCGAGATCTATATTCAAGATCCCGACGAAATGATTCAGAATTTTGAAGATATTCAAAATTTAAAAGAATCGAAACAAAATAAACTAAAAGCCGGTAGTTCTATTAGCATTAATAGTGACAACGAAATTAGTGCCGAAGTCGATTTAAGTCCTTACTATACGAAGACGCAAACTGCTAAATTATTTATAGGCCGTGACGAAACGTATACTAAAGAGGAGATCGATGAAAGAACAGGTGTTAATGGCATTATTGCTGGTGATAATATTTCTATATCTACTGAGGGCGGTCGTGCAAAAATCGCTACGACAATTGCGTACAAGCTCAGAGATAAGGCAATGTCTATCGGTAATTCTATTTTGGGCCGTGGTACTTCCGTTGGCGTTAATGCTTCAGCAACTGGTGAAAATAGTGTTGCATTAGGTGCGGATTCAGTCGCGACTATTAACAATCAAGTATCTGTCGGTAATGATACGACTAAACGTATTATTAGTAATGTAGCAGACGGAGTCGAAGCTAACGATGCGGTAACTGTAGGGCAGTTAAATAAAAAATTAAGTTCAGCTTTGGATCAACTTAACCGATTAGCTGGTCAATTATATCCGGTTGGTTCTATTTATATGAACGTTAATAATGTCGATCCTTCTGCTATTTTTGGTGGTAGCTGGGAACGTATGCCTTCTGGTCGTATGCTAATTAATAGTGGCGACGGTTTTAATCTTAACGAAGTTGGCGGCGAAAAAGAACATCGCTTAACGGAAGATGAACTAGCTTCTCATAACCATGGTGGTGGAGAAATGGCTGGTGGTCATACACATACACGTGGTACTATGGAAATTACTGGTGATCTTGTTGGAGCATTACAAAGTGATTTTGATTATGGCACTCATGGTGCATTTTATCATGAACGACATGAATTAGTTGGTCCAGCTGGTAACAAAGGTGATGCACGTCAACGTGTATGGTTTAAGGCATCTCGCAACTGGACTGGTGAAACAAGTCAAAGTGGAGAACATACTCATAATTTCTTGCCATCCGGCAAAAACCAACCTCACAATAATATGCCTCCATATATTGTCGTAAATATGTGGAAACGGATTAGTTAATTTGTGTAAGGAATAACAATATGTCTGAACAAATACAAAATATTTCGAATGAAATTTTAGAATATAAAGATAAAATTTTCTTTAAGATGTTTAGCGATATCTTAAAAGAAAAGAAAGCGCCTTTTCCTGAAAATATTGCGCATTATCTAAATTTGTTGATTTCGACTGTAGGAATAAGACCTGAAAGAATTATATTAGAATCTGTTAAAAAAGAAAATAACCAATATATCGTATCATTAAGAGGTCCATTCGATAGCTATATCGAAATTAACGGTATTCCGACTCATTTTGATAATGAAGGTAATATAACTGATTTTAGCGTACCGATTTTGATTAAAGCAGACGATATTCTTAATTTCTATATTTCGGTCGTTAATTTTCCTTATAAAAAAGAAAAACCTGCTAGCTACACTAACGATAAAACAGTTCAAGATATGATTAATACTATCGAAATTTCCGATTCATTAGAAACATATAATAAAATCGAAGAACCTGCTATCGGCGTATTAAAATATCTTAACAATATTGAAGCTCGTTACGATGTAATACCTCATTGGATAAGTAAATTAGACGCTCAAAATACTACGGGTAAGGGGTTTATTAATTTTACAAATGGTTCAAATGTACCAATAAAAATAGTATTTAATAATCAGGAACATGTTCTTTTAGAAAATAATTCTGTCGATGTTCCATTTGATTTAGATGAATTTTTAGAAGTTTATAAAAATCCTGAATATAATCAAGTTCATATAAATAATTCAGAAGGAACAAACGTATCGAATATTCAAATCATGGATCTTTTAACTCAAGAAGAGTTAAATAATGTTCGATTAACTGTAAGTACTGCTATCGATAGAACTAACGATCAAGAATTCCCGGCAAGAATTAAACCAGTTCTTGCTAATACTAAGTTTTTCGGCGAAGCCGGATACTATGTTAATTTCATGGGCTCCGTTATAAAAGTACCGTCTCAAACTGAAGCTACTGCCGGCATCCCTGTATCCAAAGCTGAAGTCTTAGCTATGAACGAAAATAATAAAACATTATTTATTTGCAATAAAGACGGGAATATGATTGGTAAATCAATTACTCCGACAATCTTCGTTACTAATAATTTAAAACTAATAAAAGCTTCGATTAAATAAATAAGGAGTACAAATGTCTGATAATAAAATACAAAATATTGCCGACGAAATTACGGCTTATAAACCGTATACATTATTTTCTTTAATGGAAAAATCTTTAAAAGAAAATAATGCTCCATTTCCAGAAGAAATTGAATATTATTTAAAGAAAATGATTAAATCAATTGGTATTGGCATCAACAGTCTTAATATTAGCAATGTCGTTAAAAATGATAATAAATATACGTTTACTATTAGTACTCAACCATTTAGTTATTTAGAAATAAACGATGTTCCTCAGAGTATTAAAGAAAATACTAGTATTACTGTTGAAGCCAACATCGACGAAGAAAATCCATTTCCGTATGTTAAATTTTTATGGGCTCCTAAGAATAAAAAATTACCTGAAGGATATCAAAAACCTGAAGATAGTGAATACTTAAAAAATTGTACTAATAATTTTATTTTAAATAAAGACGATGTTCATATTAACGATGTCGAAGTTGGTTATTTGTTATCTAGAAGTATATTTTCTACTTTCTTCCCGACAAATAAACCATATGTATCTATTCCCAATGAAGATATAAGTAAAATAAAAATTAATAATCTTGCGCCGAATAAAAAATATAACATAAAAGGATTTAAATTTACGGCCGATGAAAATGGAGAAGCAGTAATTAATGAAGCAACAAGAGTTGCCGAGAAGTTTAATGAACTTGTGACAAACGTTCCTGTTTCTTTTGACTATGACGGTAAATTTAAAGATTATATCGATATTGCAACATATGCCGATATACCTATTACAATGGACCATTCAAAAGATAGTCTTCCATCGGTCTTTTATCGAGATTTCTTTCTTTATAATGGACTATTTGGCGATGGTGATAATTATTTACATCATATTGTAAATAACTATCATGAACCATTAGAAATAGAATATCTAGGGGAAACAAAAACTATTTCTGTCGGACAAAATTCTGAAGAATTTAGTTCTAAAATTACTGCCGATCTTTTGTCAAAAATAAAACCAGATACAACTGAAATAAAGTTAAAAATTAAAAATAACTTTAATTATCCTTGGACAAAAGAAATTGAGCATCCTAATCAATATAATATTTTAGGCCAAAATTGTATTCGTAACCTTACTAGTCAATCTTATTTCTATTATGATTATTCTTTTGAAGAGCTTAAAGCATTTAACTTTAATGGAAAATCTTGTAGTTTAGCAAAAAATGAATATAGGTATCGTACAGATCTTGTTCGACAACTTTATACTGTCGATAATGTATATAAAACTATTTCTGATACAGAAGCATCTGGAGCTGTCGATCTTCTTCCGCCAGGGAACTTACCAAGTCACACAGATAATTTAACTTTTGTTTTGTGTGGCGATAAAACTTCTAGAACATCTAGAACATTTAATTTCTCCCAAGGGATAAAAACTATTAACTCGATTAAAGCTTATAAAAAAGATGGGAATTGTCATATACTTTTAAATTATAATACGAATACACAAAATAATATAGAAGAAGATTTAGGCTTAGAACGATTTTTATTTACAGAGTCTGAAGCACTTCAAGCATCTGGCATTTTAATTGCGACAGAAGAATTCGATTATTTATAATATAGTAATAAAAGGATAATTTAATATGTCTGAAAACAATCAAATTCAAGAAATTTCTAAATTAATAGCCTCATTATTTTCTCAAGGTTTTAAGCCAGAATTCGAGAAATTTTTAGCCGATAAAAACATTCCATTTGCAAATCAAACAGATTTATATATACAACGATTATTTAATAGCGTATTAAATATCCCGAACGTTGAAATTATTTCTTACGACTTTAATGGTTCTGATATTACTGTTAAACTTTCTGGTCCATTTAAATCTTATGTAAATGTTAACGGTAAAGATGCTAATTTTGATAATAACGGCATCGCTACTGTTACTGTTAAAAATGCAAAAGTTTCCTCTCAAAATGAAATCTTTTTAAATTTATTAATTCAGTCTGCACCATTTAGAACAGAAAAAGATTCTTCTTTTGTTATCGATTCTTTTTCTGCAGAAGAAGATATTGAGAGCAAAACTTTTGATCTTGCTTATGAAGAAGAAGATAGATTATATAAATTTTTAATTTCTAAAAAAATATATAACGATAGTTTATCAAATATTCTTAGAGCCGAATTTTTAAATAATAAAATTATTGTTAAAAATACAGCGCCATTCGATATTTATGTTAACAATCAAAAGATTAAGAAAAATTCTAAAATAGAAATTCCACTTACTATTAAAAATTTATTAGATAGTAATAATACTTATTCTGGAACTATTTATGATTGGAACAATAAACAGCTAATGGGCGATTACGGATCAATTATCTCGACACAAGCTTTTAGCGCAGATATAGAGCAAAAATTTAATGAATTATTTGACCGAACAAAAGATTATAATCAAGATGGATTATATTTTGACAAAGATTCTGTTCTTAGAGATTATAATAGTTCTAAAATTAATTTTAAAAAGACTATTGAATTCAAAAATAATAATCCTATAAAATATCATATAATCGATCATTATGGAATAAAATCTGGTCAAGTAACTCCAGCAGATCTTAAAGATATTGTTGCTTATCAATGTCCATCTTCATTAGAAACATATTTTTATGATTCTACAGGTAAAAAGAAATATATTGGAAATTTTGGCATCAATGATGGTTTTATTATTTTTGATGTGGGTGAATAATATATGACATACGAAGAACAATTAAAACAGGTTCGTGATAACGTAATTAAAAATATTTATCCGACTATTCAACAACAAGGTTCTTCGAATACTATGATTACTTTGCATTGGACAGCTGGTCATTACGACCAGTTGTTCGATGATTATCATATGTGTATCGATGGATCTGGTAACGTATATGTAATGCAAGATTTAGATAATCGTGCTAGCCACTGTTATCGTGAAAATACAAATAACTTTGGCATCTCGGCTTGCTCTAATTATGGTTCCGAATTAAATGGTGATGGATTCACTGGATACTCTACGTATAATCCGGGGCCGGAGCCTGTTAATGCATTACAACTCGAAGCAATGGCGACTGTTATATATTTATGTTGCGTATCTTGGGGCTTGCCATTAAGCCAAGTATTTACTCACGGTGAACGCTGTTTGGCACGTCAAGACTTATACGACTATCCGGCAGAACGTTGGGATCTTGATATACTCGTTCCAGAATGTCATACTCGTACCGAAGACGGTTTACACACTGCAGGTGGTAACTGGATTCGTAATCGTGCTCGAGAAATCGCTAAGATGAACGGAATTAATTATTTATAATAAGGAGACACTATGTCTATTATTTCTGAAATTGCACAAGGTCTTAGTTCTATTCTTAAGAAGAACCAAAAACCGGTTATGCAATATGCTGAAAATATCGCTCTCGTAGCCGAAGTTCCTTTCGATAAAGAAAAAGTAAATCAGTGTCAGGGTTTTACGTATAACCCTCAAACTGAAAAATTTATCGTAGCTTGTATCAATGCCGATAGCTCTACACAAATCTTATATGAGTTAAATAAAGATTTTAGTGTCGCGCGCAGTGTGGAGAATACTGGTGTTGATAAACTTGGCCATTGTAATACTTTATTCTTCGACGGCAAATTACGAGCTACTAATGGTGCTGCTAACGGTAATCGTATTTATACCGTAGGGGACGATTTAACTCCTGGTGAATACAAAGACTATACCGATAATTTCTATAATGTCGGTTATAATCCAGTAACAGGTCAATATGTAAGTATTCTTCCTGGTGCTGATAATAGTACTCGTAAAATTCGTATTTATGCGAATAGCGATTTAACTGACGGTAAAGAATATATAGTAACCGTAAACGAGAAAAATAACGATTCTAACGGCGCCTTATTCATCGGCAATAAAATTATATTCAGCTTAATGAGACGTATCGTAGAAGTCGAAATTAGCGATAATACGGCTACTATTGTTCGTGAGCTCGAATTCGAACCGAAAGCCGAAATCGAAGATTTTGCATTAGTCGATGGTGCTATCTATATGGCAGCTAATAGCCACGACTATATTCGTATCTATAAATATGATTTTGCTCGAAGCTACTTTAATAATATTAACAACGACTTTTTAAATAACGGTATTGTAGTCGGTAACCAAGTCGGTTATCATGGTCAATCTGTCGATAAAGCTACTAATTATGTTATGGCTAAAATTAATGCTAATAACAATTTAGAAGTCGGCGATAAACGTAATTTAACGACCATTTTAGGTAAAGAATTAAAGCATTATAACGGTACTAATTCTTATACGGTACTTACGACATATCATTACGATAAAGCGATTTATAATAAAGTTAAAACCGACGAACTCTTCGTTAAAAAAGCCGATGTTCAAAGTTTAGTCGGTAATAAAAAATCTCTTAACGTCGTTGCAGAAGGTGTCGATAATACAGGTGCTACCGATGTAACGGCTAAATTAAACGAGATTTTCATTAAGGCTAGTACCGAAAAATATGACGAAGTAATTTTCCCTGACGGTACTTACAAGATCGAAAACGTCGTAAAGATTTTCTGCCCAGAAAAAATGAGTCGCTCTTTAGTCGTCAAATCTGAAAATATTTATGGCGCTACTATTTTATGTGATTATACCGACGCATCTCAAGGCGATATCGGATTTGTATTGACTCGGAATGTACCAGAAAATGAGGACGGTACAGTAGTAAATGCTTACAATACTACAATCGATGGTTTTATTTTCAAAGTTAAAGACCAAGATGCTGATGGTAGTAACTTTAAATTCATTGGTTCAGAAAGTACTATTAGTAGTTTATTATTTACTAACGTAAAATTAGTAAATCTTCGAATGACTAATACTAAAGATTGTGCTGGTCAAAATATCGATTTAGCTGCTCAATGTAATAATTTAACTATCGATAATGTAAAAGCTAATTATGGTATGTATGCTATATATCTAGAATATAGTTACGGTATAAATAATAGTATAAGTAATATCGTTTCTAATAACTGTACTTATTGTTTATCTACATACTCATATGCTGATTTTGAAAGCGTCACTCTTCATTTTGATGATACTGTTGATTTAAATAACGGCACTATGGCTAATTTCTATGCCAATAAAATATCAAACTTTAAATTGACTGGTAGATGGGCTCTTAATCAAAATCCATTGTATATTAACGTTGGACCAAGAGCGGAGATTAGTAATGTTACGTTAGATATTACTCTTGATGAAAATGCCGACCATGTACTTGTAGAAGAAAAACCTTCGGCATTTATCTATTTAATATCACCAGAAAGTGCCAAGATCGAAATTAAAGTAAGTGATCTTAAATTCGATAAATTCCAAGAAAACTTTGACTACTGGATACAAAAAGGCACTAAATTCTCTTGGATCAATTCTCCGGAATTATCTATCTCTCCGAATGGAATCTCGGAATATCCTGCTTTGACTTTATTTAACAATTTAGGTTCTGTCGATGAATATAGTTCTAGAGGTTTCCTTAATAGAAAATATGAAATCAAAGCGGAAGATTCAGCTAAAACAAGAATCTATTTAGGTTACGATAGAACTATTCATGAAGCAAAAATTGATAGTAAAGATGAATTAGCCGACGGTGAAGGTTCTGCTATCTTCTTCGGTGCTAATGGTGTTCCTTATAAAGACGCTAAAGATCATGATTATAGTAATTATACTGCTGGCGTCGCAGGCGATGTTTACTTAGAATCTAAGCCAAATAACTCCGGTCACTTTGGTTATGTATCGACTTATCGTTATACGACACGAACTGAATATTTGCCGACAGCCGATAAACCTACTTCTGTTACCAACCATGGCGACAGAACAATTACTTTCGGCTTCGATAAATTCCCAGTATGGACTAATGGTACATTAAAAGATACTCCAATTATAGTTGGTAGTGGAATGAATGTATTGGGTAAAGGTCTCTTTAAGGTTGTCGAAACTAATGTAGAAGCTAAGACCATGAAATGTGAAATTCCTGAACATTATAAATCTGATGTTATTACTTCATTAGCTGACTTAAGTATGGAAATCTATTTCACACCAGGCAAACCTATAAATACTATGGGCACGATGACATACGAAACGATTCCAATTATTCATTCTGGCCCAACAGAAAAAAGACCGACTGAACATTTAGTTGTCGGTCAACAGTATTTCGATACGACACTCGATATGCCGGTATTCTGGAACGGTACTAAATGGGTCGTTAATGCTGCCGATGTCGGCGAAAAATTAAAAGAATATGTTCGTATCGACAAACTTATGGCAACCGATATGACACAAGCACCAGCGTTTGCTGGACAAATGATAATCGAAAATAATACACTTTATATCGCAGAGTCGACAGAAGGCCCTGGATCTTGGCGTATAGTTTATTTACAACCTAACGATCATTTATAATAAAATATATCCCCGTACTTAGTGCGGGGATTTTTTCTGTAATATAGTAGTATATATTTTAAATCTACGAAAGGACATATTCATATGCCAGAAACTAATATATACGATTATGAGTTTAGCGTCCGCGAAAGCGAACCTAAACGTGCCGAGATGCTTAATCGATTGAAAGACAGAGTACAGCATGTCGACAAAAAAGAAGTTATCTCGTCTGACGAATACATCGACGGCGAATCTGGCTTTAGCGAAGATAAAGCATTAAGTGCATTTCTGTTAAATAAATTATTTCCGTCTAAAGCTAAACTATTAAAAGATCATTATACAAAAGATCAAGTCGATAACTTGTTGGGCGATCTTATTGCTAAATATTATTTAAAAGATCAGATCGACTCGCTGTTAAATAATTTAAAGAATGAATTAAAATCTTCTTTAGATGCGAACGGTAGCGAAGCTGTTAAAAAGCTTAACGATCTTAAAGGAGAGTTATCTAAACATCGCACTTTGGATGAAATCGATCATCCTGATGCTAGTGTTACGACTCGAAAATTACGAGATCATTCTGTTACGAAAGAAAAACTCTCCGATGGCTTAACGACAGAATTAAATAATAAGTTAAATAAAAATGGCGACACTATTACTGGTCCTCTTAAATTTGCTTATAGTAATCCGATTCTTATGGAAACAGGCCCTGGTACTGGCAAATACCATCGTATTGGTTCCGGCTCTACGCTGGAAGAAATCGCGCAAGGTAAAGCTCATCTAGACTTAGGTGATTACGACGGTAATACATACGAAACTAATTTATGTTGTGTTAGTCGTCCAGGTTGGTATAATTCTACGACAAAAGAAGTTAAACAATTTGCTCTTCAAGAAGAAATCGAAGCGTTAAATAATAAAGTAAGTAATCTTCCTAAAGGTGGTGGCGGTAGTTCGACATTTGCTAAGATTTCAGCAAATAAAATTTGGAGCGGGCGTGTTACTGCTAGGAATGCAACAGATCGCTCTAATCGGAAATTTAAGGTTTGCGATCTCCCGTCAAATTGGCAACAAATTATTGTTTATTCTTCTATTCAACAATCCGCATCCGATGGTCATAGCGGTTGGTATCACTATATGACAGGTTGTTTCGCGATCTTAGTGAAAGGTGTAGCAACTGACGTTATTGCCGGTTATCAAGGAGAACAAGAAGTAAAATCTTTCTTTGTCGAAGGCAATACTTTATATATGCGTGGTCTTACTCCGAACGGTGACGACGTAAGTGTATTTAACCTTTAATTTTTATCCTCTATATGATATAATAACAATATATTATATAGAGGATTTTTTTATTATGGAGGAAAAGTTATGAAATATCCACGAGCCGCTATGATTCACAAACTTTTATTTATAATGCTAGTTCAGCTAGCTCCTTATACTCGAGGCACGCTTAGTTTTTTACCGATATCGCACGAACTGTTTCGTTTATTAATGGATATCGTAAGAGACGAGCACAATATATCGTTATACAACGAAATGCGATCGTACTCTTTAGATTTTCAAGGACTTATACATAAAGAATTTACTAATTATGATATTATAGGTAAACGAACTAAAGTGCTTATTATGATGCTTGTTAATTCGTTCTATATGTTTAATAGGTGTGATGAACGATATTTTAATCTTTACAAGGATAAAATAAGAGGAGTACGAGATGTTAAATTCATTAAGTATACACAATATTGAGAATTTTAAGCTTGATATCATTTATTATATTGCCACTATCGTATGGAAAACGTGGTGGATTTCTAAACATTATAATCAACGATATTATGAAGTAGCCGATATCTATAATTTATCGGTACTTGCGCTTGCCGATTTTATTCATAGCGATTATTTGAAACTCGGATCTATTAGTTATACTTCTATTTATTATTATATTATAGATTGTAATAATAAAAAGATGCTCACCGAGTGCGAGAAAAAATATATCGAACTTAGTATCTTATATTATAATAAATATCGACAAGATAAAGATTTAACAGGTATAATAATTAAACAAATGAGGTTAGATAATGGACTATTATGAAACTAGAGCATCTTTAATATTTTATTTGTACAAAATGGTCGATGAAGATTCTTGGCGATTTAATAATAATTTAAATAAATTTCGTGTAGTGTCTCATTTATATAGAATACTACTCGATGTATTATCCGAGTTCGTTAATGTGCGTTATGGTAATCTTAGCGATGCAAATGAAGAAGACGTAAGAGAAGTTATTACCGACAGCGCCTACTGCTCCTTGTCAAAATTCAAAGACGAAAAAGCATTTCATTATATAAAAATTACGTATCTATTATATAATAATATTCGTGATCTACCATGGAACTTATCTGATAAAATTTGTAAAACAATACGAGAAGGAAAATATGTCACCAAAAGCTAAAACGATAGCCGTACTTAAATATATTAATTCTATAGAATCAGCTAAATCTCGGTATATAAATAATGCTTCTGAAAATATAGTCTGTACTATTTATTATATTTATAAAGATATAATAAAAGAATTATCGCCTTGTCATCACGTATTAAAAAATGTTGGTGCTATTAGATCACATCTTTTAATTCAACAAGACACAAAATATGTTTTACCGGAAAAATATCGTAAGTTGATTACGTTAATTTCTTTTTATTATCGTCCAGGGGCCTTTTTTCCTCTTGTCGAAATGATAATAGAACGAAGTAAAAATTTATTTGGAGGAAAGTTATAGATGGATAGACAAAAGGGAATAGTAGAATATATATATAAACTTATTAATTCTAATTTTCGATATAGAAAATATAAGATACACGATAAGACTTTCGTCGTTCATTTTGTTTATAACTTATTTTATGCTATATTTAAAGCATCTTATCCAAGAGATAGAATACAACCGATTGCGTCGAAATTTCATTTTAATCTCGTTATGTCTCATAAAGCAAAAAATAAATATTATCCGTCTAAAAAAGAAAAGAAGATAATACAGGTTGCGTTATTTAACTATAACTCAACTGAATATAATAATTCTAAGTTAAAAGATCTTGTCGATCTGGCTCAGCATTATATGGAGAAATTTAAATAATGAGTATTACTAAATATCTTAACGAAGAGAAATACGATATACACTGCGCTAAATTAAAAGAAGATATGATACTTTATATAAATCAGTTTCTTCACTTAAATCATTGGAGGATGAATTATCCATCAGATCGTTACGTTATGATAGCTGATATATATAATATAGCACATCGTTTATTATACGATTTTAAAGATGAATGGCACGATCATCTTTCCGATACTAATTTTGTTGAAGTTAGCGAATACACTAAGTATTTTAAATTTAAAATACCGTTATCTAACGACGTAAAAGCTTTTATTAATATCGTTATATTATATTATTTTAAGTATAATGAATCTTTACACTTTATGATTATATATAATAAAATACTCGACGATATGTGTGAATTTTATGATGAGGTAAAGTTTGGATGAATTATGAAGAAATAAAACAAAATATGCTTCATTATATAGTACTTCTTCTTAACGATTATCGCTGGACTTTTAATAATATAAATTCTAACTTTTATGAGTTTGCCGAAATATATAATTTATCGATATATATTCTTACCGAGTTTGAAGATCCCTTATATTGGAAATTAGATAGGTCTAGAGGAGAATCGCTGTTTTATTATTTAAAGAACAAATCGGCATTAGTCGATTTGGATTATCATATAAAGAAATGGATACATATCGCTATACATTTTTATTATAAATATTATCGTGAAAATTTTTTAACGAAACGAGATAAAACTTTATACGATATCCATAAAACAAGAGGAGACGTTCTGTGAATAGAGAACGATTTTTATCCATATTGAATTATATTCACGATATGGTATTTTATCAGATGAAGTATCGAACTTATTTAACGTCGACTGACTTCGTAACATACGCGACTTATAATTTATACATGAGGAAAATATGAGCCCTAGAAAAAGAACGATCGCGATATTAAAATATATTCATTCTATAGAATCTGTTAAAGCGAATTATGTAAGTAAACATTATGATGAAAGTCTTATCGAAATTTATTTTGTATACAAACATGTCGTAAAAGAATTATCACCAGGTCATCATATATTAAACGATCTTAATAGTTCTATTAGAATGTTTGTGTTAAGGCATGAAAATACGAATTACGTTTTACCGAAAAAATATCGTATTCTAATTCATTTAATTTCTTTTTATTGTCATCAGAAAAATCGAGAATATTTATTTCCGTTTATAAAAGATATTATTAAACGAAGTAAAATATTATTTGCTAAGTAACCCGTGGCGACCCTTACTCTAAGGAGCCACGGGTATTTTTTTGTTTTATTATAGCAAACGTATGTTCGACATATAAGGGGATTTTTTGTGGTATATATTTTTGAGAGTGGATTTATGGCGAAGCGTTTTTGGAAATGCTTTTTGCTTTTAGTGTTCCTGGCCTTGTTTGTTTTTTGGAGGCGTTTTGTATAAGAGATTGTATCTGGTTATAGATGAGCTTATTATCAGTTGTGTTTGGCAATTGAGAATCCTTATATAGGGTGAAAATTTAAAATTTTTTAGACGGGGTAAGTGTTTTATATATAATCGGTCTTGAGGCTAAAGTTCGCCCCCCCTGCTTTGATTCAGGGTGTTATTTGATGGAGAGCTTGGCCTCGAGACCGTGCAGACATACATGTCGATGTCTGCTCTTTAATCTTTAAGTCTTGGGAAGACGTTAAAAGCAACCAGGAGGAAATTATGAAAAAATCTATCGTAACAGTAACAGCAATTGTAGCAACAGCAATGACAATGTGGTTTGCAACACCAGTGCAACCGCATCATTATGAGTTACATGTGGTGAAGGGAGGAGAAACACTAACAAGCATTGTAGAAGATGCTAACCGCAATAGTAATGTTAGCTATGATATAAGAGAAGCTGTATCAACAGCAGTCTCTGAGTCTAGCAAGATGGAAGGAGGAGCGACATCTCGTTCTATCAAACCAGGCGATAAGATTGCAGTACCAATCTATCGTTAACAACATAGTCCAACTGTATGACTATAAACTATAGCATTGCTTATCATTGTGTGTCATGGACAGGAGGAAAATATCATGACAAAATTAGTTTATTTAGACTTAGAAACATTGGTTGTAGAGAATAAGGAAGTAACAAGAGATTATGAAGAACTCTTATCATCTGCACAAAGATACTATGCAAAAGCAGGCATCAAAACAAGAGTGCAGAAAGATAAGAAAGGCATTCTATACTTACAAGAGCGAGAGTGTAAAAACACTCTCATGCTTGCAGCAACAGAAGAATGTAGCAAGCAAGATTTTGAGACAATTAAAAACAACATATTGTCACTGCCTTATTATGCAGTAGCGCGAGGCTTTAAGCCTGGCGTATATCGCACATGGTCTCAAACTAAGGCGTCTGTTGAGACTTATACTACAAGCAAATATAAAAAGTTTGCTGGTAGAGAAGCAGCTAAACAATTCATGGCAGAAAATGGAGCGCCATTAGTATGCTACGATTATTTATAATATCTATTGAGGAGGAAAATTATTATGAAATCTATGCTTAAATTAAAAGCGGCTTTCGCTGCAACTAAAAAAGTTAACAATTCTGGAGATTGGCTGCAACATAAGGCAACGTTACAAGATCTAAAAACAGCCAATATTCGTTGCTTAATAATCAGCGAAGAAAGCTGTATTTTAGACATCGTAGGCGCAAATGTTACTGGTGCCATCACAGAAGAAGATGTCAAAGAATCATCTATTGTTGTTAAAGGTAAGGGCATTAATTTCGATGGAGACTATCGATTAACAGAAAAATCGATGGCTTCCGTCGAGAATGTTATCGACGATCTATTATTGATTGTCGGCAACTTTAAAGAAAAGGAAGACGCATGTAACTCCTTCACATTTGAAGGCGATACATACGTCCCAATTTCCTTGTCAGCAAGTGCATTAAGACAAGGTAAAAGATTTGCTGTTAAAGAAGAGTTATTGGATAAATGGTTAGATAAATTAAAAATGGTTAACCATGGTATCGGTAGCTTTAATGAAACTAAAACTCTTAAAGTTGGTAAGGCAACCAAATTATCCACTTATGGTAATTTGTGGTCGGCCAACGGGAAGGAGTTTACAGTTGACTTGAATGAATATTGCTTTATGATATTTAACAATATGGCAGTATTCGGCAACGAAGATAATATGGATGGCCAGTCATATCATTCTCACTTTGACTTCTGTGAGTTATATGGCTGTCCAAAAGATAAACCATTATATCTTCAAGCTCGGATTTCTGGCTGTACCAAAACTGGATCTTTGCCAGTTAAAAATATGTCTGGGTTCTGGGCTCTTGCTGCAGAATGCAAACAGCACTCCGTTATGTCTCTATCTGAAGTTGATAGAGATTATGATGGTGATGAGCCGGCTGTATGGATCGTAGGTAATCCATGCGGTAAACTTTTATATGTCACAGACTTTAATGGATTTAAAGCTGTACCAGGCTATATTAAACCAGAGGAGAACACATTTAAAGTTCTCCAGATTATTGAATCAACACAGGCTAAAGTGTCGAGTCAATTGATTCAGCATATTTGATTTCATGAAGAGGAGGAAATAATCATGAAAAAACAATATCTTATTGAAAAATTAACAGCAGAAACAGTTCGCCAATTTGAATCCTACACTGAGGGTTCATTTGGTGGCACTGGTGTAGATGCTGCTATCTTAGCTGACAATAGAGTTGCGTATGATCAATACGTATTCTCTGCAAAGGCTAATTCTATTGCTCGTAACATGAGTAAAGTTATCAAGTCCTTGAAAATGTCTGGCGATAGCGATTCTAGATACTTAAGAGGCGCAGGTGATACTGTGTGGATGTTCTCTCAAGGTATCCTTGCTGATGATGAAGTATTAGTAGCAAATAAACGTTTATTACAACATGGAGAGGCATATGTTGTACGCTTCCCTCATAGTGCAAGAAGTGAATTTGCTCATGTTCGTATGCTTAGCAAATCTGAATATATCGAACGTGTAGAAGAAAGTAATATCAAGCCTGCATTCAAAATGTTGGCTATTGAAGTTGCAAAAAATTTACCAGAAACAACTTTCTTGTGCTCTGGTTCTTCTGTATTCAAAGGTTTGACTGGTGGGTCAGACTTCGATACAGATGGTTTTATGTTTCTAGTCGGTGAAGATGCTCAAATCTTCGCTGATTGGAAGCAACGTAGTGTCGATATTCCAGATGATATTGGCGAAGCGTCTTCTGTTACATTCTCTAACTTTAGTGAATTAATGGAAGGTGTATTCAATGCTAATATTAGTACTGGCAACACCGATGTTGGTGAGTTCTGCGTTGCAACAAGTACAGCAATTACAGTATTGCAAAACTTAGGTAACGAAGAACTTATTAAAAAACTTCAAGAGAATATTTCCAAAGAATTTGGTAACGAATTCGATGGAAGTGTTGAGTATTCTCGTTGCTTTGAAGGCGACGAGGATATTGCTATGAAAGACGTGCGTAATGCTAAGATCGAAAGCATTACTATGTCTTTCGTAAAATCTAACAGAAGTGTTGCTTCTATTCAAGCATATTTAGAGGATATGTTAGAAGCAGCGCCAGCAGTAATCGGTATGATTATCGATTCTGCAAAAACAGGCTTGAAGGTATGGGATCCTTTGAGCTTCTTATTCGACGGCATTAGACAAGCACGTCGTTCTGCTCCTCCTAAAATTAAATGGAACGAAGAAGAGTCTAAATTCTTCGTTGAGGAGGATAGCAGAGTTAAATAAATTTATTGTGCGACCGACACGTTAATCCGGCAAGGAGTTCAGGATGAAAAAACAACAAAAACAAGAAACTATTTATCTAAAAGATAAAATGTATGAGTTGCAATTAGAAGCTGCAACTCGTGCAGTAGAAGAAGTTAATGCCGTTTTAGAAGCTAACGGTATTACAGGTCAAATTGAGAAATTGCCTGCGAAAGGCTTCTTCGATGTGTACAATAAGATCTGTGCAGACTTGAGCCGTGCAGAATCCATCGATATCAAAGGTTTAGATATCGAAGGCAACTTCAGTAAAGCCAAAGAATATATTGCGAATACAATTCGCACATATCTTGGCAACGAAGAAGATAAATACGAAGCTGCTAAGAACAATGGTTTTAACTTCGCAAGTTCTGTATTGGAATACGAGCTTGTAATGAACAGCATTACAAGTGGTGCTATCTGGAGACGCGAAAATGGGGAGCAAGACTTAGCAAGTTCTCCGTTGATGAAGGATATCGATGTATTCTGCGTCGATCCTTCCGACAACAATATTCTTGATGGCGATCAAATAGTGTTTGAAAACGGTCGTTCTTTGGATGGCCGTTTCTTTACAAGCACTTCTATTACTGGTGTGCAACCAGTATTTAGAAGAGAAGATGGCGGACTATTTATCGTAGTTCACATCTTAGAAACATTAGAATCTCCTACAGAAGAACCTATTTTCGCTGTTCGTAGTTCTGATAGCGAAAACGTATCTAAGAATATTTTCTTAGCGCAAGAAAAAGGTTACAAATTCTTCTTGTTACCTAACAGCAAAGGAAAACAAGGGGATGGCTTATATGTAGAATCTATGAAGAAAGGTTCTACTGGCGAATTAGTAAAGATTATTTCTTGCGAAATCGTAGGAGATAAAAATTTCATCGCTAACTTCTGTGGCGAAGTAAAAGTTGACGATGTGTTGTTCAACGTAATCAAAAAAGATGGTTACGGTGAAGATATTAAATCTGCTACATTGTTGTTACGTAAAGCATAGTAGCAGATCCCCCTTCGGGGCCCGTTAGGGATTAAGGCAAAGAATAATAAACATCTCTCCTTAATCCTTAACGGTTGTCTTTCTTTATTTTTTTATGGGGCGTGAGTTATGCTATCTAAGGATAGTAGGGCTCCGCCCCGAAATTATTTATGAGGAATATTCCTCACATTATTTTATTATATTCATGGCGACCGTTTCCATGTAAAAATACCGGCAGAGGAGATATCATGAATACTGTAGTTAATACTTTAGGATTAGGATTAGCGTTAAATAATAGAGGCATTTACCGCGCCACTATTATTGATACTATCGATAATGGCGTCGGCCTCGATATCGAGTTTAAACGTCCTAATCAATATTATCCAGGGAGCATTGCTTCCTGGGTATTAGGAGAAGAAATTTCTCCAGAAGAAAGCCGTGCATTAGTTGCACGTATTTCTAAAATGCCACGCAAACGCATGGCAATTCGTGCTACTACTATTAAGTAGTAATTTAGCATTTAGTTATGGATATTATATCTATAGCTAAATGCTATTTTTTTAAAAATAATGTTCGGTGGCAGTCGCCCGTATACGGGACCATATTCGACTCCTGACGCTCATGACATTGGGATTTGGCCCGCGCCATTTCGTCTCTAGTCGTCGAATATTCGACTGTCACCTTTATATATATTTCGGCATAGTCCTTAATATATATTTTATATAAAATTATTTTATTCTCTAATTTAAATAAACCGGCGGTATCAGTTTACTAGTAACAGTATGCCCCGCCGGGGCGAAATTATTTATGAGGGAATTTTCCCTTTAATACGTTATTCTTATGAGGAGGAAATTATGAAATACGTATTTTTCGGTAATCTTGCCGAACCTTATATTGCAAAATGCGATAACATTATTGATGCTATTGATTGGTTTTATATGGAAGCTAATGGTATTGCTATTGGCTTTAGACCTGAGTATTTAACTATACGTGGTATGAAGGTAGCACGTATGGGAACAGTTGTTAGAAAAAGTGATGGGAGTTTAAATAAAGGGATTGTTTACGCGGTCCCATTTTACGGCTTATCACGGCTCAAACATTTGATTAAATAATGTTGTGGCCTCCGGCCCGAAATCTTCTTTGAGGGAATTTCCCTCTCATCTCAATTCAATATGTAGTCATAAGGAGGAAATTAAAAATGATTACTATGGTTTATTCTTACACATTGTTGTTGGCTAACGGTCAATACATATCTATTTTATCTGATGACACTGTATATGGTGTTTTATCTGAGCATCCAGGTGCTCAATTTATTTCTCGTAATGAGTATGGTTACAGAACTGTAACTGCAGATTAATTATTAATGGGCGTTAGATAAATGAATATTTAACGCCCGCATCATTTATTTAAAAGGAGAATTATCATGAACGCAGTAAAAAATTATTTAAATGTTTGGTATCAAGTGTCCCCATGGACATATCGTATTTGTTTCTTTGCTTTAGGATACGCAGTAGTATCCATGTTTATTTAACAGGAGGTCTATCATGGACAAAATTTTAGTTGCATTAGATAAAAAGTATAATGAAAGCCCTTGGCTCTTTAGAATTTTCTTCTTTATGCTTGGCTATGTATTAACTGACCTAGTTGTTAAAGCAACTAGAAAATAATTAATTCAGTGTGGCGAAGGGAGAAGTCGATACCATATCATATCGCTTCTTCCTTTATCGCTATTTTTTTCGCGTAATTTACGGCATAGCACCTTCCGACATTCGGTCGGCTCCGCCACGAAATCTTTTTTGCGGGTCTTGTTATTTTGATAAATGGCATAGTTCCAGAAAAAACCTCTTTCTTGAACTCCTATATACAAACAATCCTAACCGGGACTGTGCCATTTATCCAGGTAGCAATATCTGGTTCTCCTCCTCTCTACTACAACACTGTCGTCGGTGAAAACTAGACGACGGCAGTATCGAGTATATTAATATATATTATATATATTAGTATATTGGATACTGTCTTATAAAGGGAGGCAGTAATTTATTTAAATAATGGGATATCCGGCCCTCATCGGATTTTTTAATTAAGGAGGCTATTATCATGGCTAACATTATCGTAACAGCAGTTTTAGGTGGTACTAAATTGGGCGGTTTCGCTCGTGGTTTCGTAGCATGGGGCAAAGAAAACGTGTCCAAGCTAGAGAAACGCGAAGGTGCGTTCGTTCCAGTGGCTACCTTACATACTGCAGACATTATTAATCTTTTAGCGGAACGTTCCGCAAATTATGACCAAATGATTGGTCAACTCGTGTTGCCTGACTCCGTAGCAATCAAAACTTATCAGTTGATGGGTTTGTTGGCTAAAGGTAACAATGCAGAAGAATCTGCAGAACAGGCAACTAGTGAGTATGATACTCCAGAGCATACAGTTGCTTATACTCGCTTGGCAGAAGCATTAGAAGCTAGTAAAACAGCTGGTGTTCAATTGCGTATTACTCGTCAATCCGAACTTAGTGGTTTTGATATCACAGTTCCAGAAGGTGTAGTAGTCGAAGAAGGTCAAGTATTGAAATTCGTAGATGGCAAAACAGCTGAAGGTATTACATTCACTAACGGCATGAAAGGCAACTATGAATATCCAGTTGCTACTCGTCACAATGGTGATTTGTACGCTCGCCGTCCTGAAACTGCATCTAGTCGTGCAGTGAACACATTGGCTACAAAAGTATTTAGATTGGTTAGAGAAATTCCTAATCGCAAAGTTGAATCTGTAGACGGTGTATTTTAATCTAAAGGGGGCCGACATGGCTCCCTTATTTTTTATTTAAATAAGAGGAGGCTATTATGGCAACTTTTAAATTAGTAAATTCCAACAAAACAATTATTGATTATATCAGTGAGAAGGCTATCGAAGAATTCGGTGCCAGTGTAACTCCTGATGAAGAAAATAATGCTATCACAGTAGAATGTGTAGACGATGTCGTAGAAGACATTTTGTCCGCATATAAGATGGCTAAATTTAAAGCAACTACCGGTGGATTAGTTAACTGGGGTGGCAAAAAGATTGGTACCGTAGCTGGCGTTGCAAAAGACGCTGGCATTGGTGGTATCAAAGTTATCAGTAAAGGTCTCTTCGGTGGCCTTAAAAAGGTTGCTGAGCTTGGTATCGGCGGAACATCCGTCATTGTCGATGAAGCAAAAGCTAGTTGGGGCGAATTGACTAAGTCTGATGAAATTCGTTCTATCAAAAAGAGCTTTGGTTCTACTGGTAACAATAGCGATGATATCGTTATGGTTACTGGTGAACAACAAACTGAAGCTCAAGGTTAATTAAAAGAGTTTAGATAATGGAAGCACACGGGAGTGGGTCGCATCTGTTATCTAAACTCTTATTTTTTTATTTAAATAAAATATAATAGCTTTGGTCTGGAGTATTAATGGCTCCCGACTAAAGCTATATTTTTTTTGATGCAGAGCCCTGTATATAGAATTCCGGCTTGCTCTTAAAGATTATTTTAATATATACATATATATTGGAGTATGGTTTTAATACAGTATATATGTATGTACTAAAATTATTTTTTTTGAATATCATATGCTTTGGTATATGATATTTAATTGGGTGGCTATGATTACCTACAACGAGAAGTTATTAACGCTTGGTAAAGCCACACGAGCGCCCTATAAGCGAGCGCCAGCGAGCGATCATAAATTATTTGTATAATAGACTGTGCGAACGCACGTGAGCCAGCCGTTATAAAATTCTCTTGTTGTCTTCTCTTGTTAAGAGAAGCAAGCATATTCATTTTATTTATTTAAATGCCGAGCGCCAGCGAGGCAATGTATAATTCTCTTGTTACTTCTCTTTTAGAGAAGTAAGTATGTGTTTGTTATTATATAGTAATTCTCTGTTTACTCTCTTCTTAAGAGAGTAAGTGTGTATTTATTATTTATATTAAGAGCGAGCGATTAGCGAGCGATTATATTAGTATATATTATATTGGTATAGTCTCTTGTTACTTCTCTTCTTAAGAGAAGTTCCGTATTAAGCTTTTAGCTTAAAGCTTTAGCGTCGATCCGTAAGGATATAGGTGGGTTAGATAAAGAAGCGAAGAGGGAGCGGGAGCGACCGATTTTAAGCGACTGCCTTAAGCTATCTATATGTATAGTATAATGGAGGCCCAGAGGGCCGTATAGCAAACGCATCCCGAAAGCGAAGGGAGCTTGCGACCGAGCTGTAGGTAAGGAGGCCTATGGCCGACGACCGTGAGCGATATACTATGGCGAATATATAATAAAAGCGAAAATCTGGGCTGAAAAATTTGAAATTGAGCTCTGAGAAATTTCGAATATTTTTCGCCCCCGATATCTATTTTGTATTACTTTATCTAAAAGTAATGTTAGTTATATTATTATATATATGTATATATAATAAGATTATATTAGTTAGTTATATCATTAAGGACACTACTATTAGTTATTCAATTAGGTGAATAGTAGTGATTAGAATTGAATTTAAATAATTCAAGTATTTTGAGCCGCCGGTTATTTCCGCTAGGAATAAATGTTCTGAGACTCCATCGGAGCGAAGGTTATTTCAGGTGGCGAATCCCTTTTGATTCTTTTATTAAAAATTAATTATAAAAGAATGTCTTGCTTCGATCCAGAGAAAGATAGCGCAGCGAAGTTGGCTGGTTGTATTAGCGTAGCGTACATACAATTTTCTGTGTTATAGTTCGTGACGAAGGCTCTGCTTATTATAATTAATAATTTCTAATCAATAATTTATAATAACCAGTAATGGTTATTAGGATACAATTATTATATTATAATAATCATTCCAAGTTGTTAGAGTTTGAAAGCTCTAACCAGTTAGCTGGAATTTATTGCTCTGGTTCCGGCGTTATACTGTTTCCTCTTTTACTAGGTTGTCCTGGATAGAGAGAATGGACACCGAATATTTTAGGCGAACGGTTTTTTAATAGTATTAAAATAAATTATTATATTTAAATAATTAAATTAATAATAGCGACGCTTATTTAAATCTTTAAATAATATTAGAACAATTAT